>OIYV01000107.1_pt1 | contig 58456 bp, 56 predicted proteins | sample 1588251 | NCBI WGS metagenome assembly OIYV01 (sample SAMN03283282) | human gut metagenome | biome: human-associated habitat; material: feces | host: Homo sapiens | place: Peru | collected 2012
TCTGCGTAAAGGCCTTTCACCTATATAGACAACAAAAATCGCCGTTCATTGCGTGTATTGCACACAAAGTATGCTTGTAAATTCATTATATCGTGTGGCAGATCTGATTTCCACCGGAATAAGCACGCTGCTTTAAGGAAGCAGCCACAAAAGCTACGGCGGCGGGGAAGATGAGCCCCGTAGCGCAAAATAAATACATACGATTTTTCCGCTCCCGACTATTGAGGAATACAAAAGGTCTCACGAAATGGCAGACTAAATGGCAGGGTTTGCGCCGATGACACGAAAAAGACGCTGTGGTATAATCGTATCGTCCCCCAATGGGTCGTGAAACCCGGCATGAATGCCGAATACTGCCCAAAGGAGTGCTGAATATGAAATATTGTCCCTATTGCGGCGCCGATTTTGCAGATGGCGCCGCTTCTTTCTGCATGGAGTGCGGGAAGAGTCTGCCGATTGCGGAAGATGGTCAGAAAAAGCCAAAAGAGAAACCCGTAAAGTCGCAAAAGCGTATGGAAAAGAAGCGTAAGCACCTGTCTCCAAAGCCACGGAAAAAGCATGAAAAGCCTGTCGGTGAACACGTGGGAGGAGCTTTTCATCCAAAGGACGATGGATATGACGGCTACTATGACGATGTTCTGCCTTCAGACGCAGGAAAACTGAAAGAGGGGCCTGACATGGAATTGGTGAAGAAGGTTTCCGCCGTGGCGGGAGTCATGCTGCTGATTGTTATTCTGTGCGTTGTCGCAATGTATTTGCTGTGAGTGCTGTAATTCGCGCCGCCTTGCCGTGTAATATGGGAAAAGGACAGACAAGGAGTGAGCAAAATGAAATATATATCCAAAGGTATGGTAATCAGAGCCTCCACAGAGGATCTTCTGTTCGTGACCCGCTGCGGCGTAGATTTTCAGCTGACCGGGGAACAGGCTGCGCTCTGGCTTAACGGCAGATTTGGGTTTGCAAAAAACCGCGAGAATGTGCCGGAGGTAAAAGCCCTGCAGCAGCTTAAACGTCAGGGGCTTGTTGAAATTACAGAAGGTGATGAGCCCGTTTTTGAGTATCGTGCATTGACGCAGTGCGTTCTGACGCCTGCGAAGCCGCAAGGAGTTCGTGCGATTCTAAGCGCACGCCAAAAAGAACTGCTGCTATGGCTGACAGAAGCCGGACTTCGGCTCACCACGGCAGAACTGGTATTCCTGACAGAACATCATGTAGCACCGCAAATAAACCTGTTGGGGGATAGAAACAGGCAGAACCTGACGGAAACAATCTATACGCAGGAAACCATTTTTGATAACATTCTGGAAGCCCAAATGGAACACGCCGCAGTGCGGGATGAGGTCGTTTCCGCATTGCTCAGGCTACTGAAGAAAAAGAGAATCCTTCTGCTGTGAGGTGCGTAATGAGAGAAAAAATCGAAAAAATCCCACCGCCGCTGCAAAAACAGATTATAATGAGATGTGGAGCCGCGCTGGTAAGCCTTTTATTGATGGTGGTGTCTCTGTTGTTGGAGGGCAACCTTTATCTGTCTCTTTCCGTCCTGCTCTTTTTCGCCTTTTATGGGTTCAGTGCATTGCAACTGCTGTATAGAGCAGTCACCGATCAAATAGTGGTAATTCGTGGTCACTGTACCGGGCTGGAAAAAACTCCGATGCGCCGCCGCATCAAAACGCTCTATCTGTGGTCAGACCCACATACAGTGAAAATACAGATCGCCGGAAAACTTCGAAATGTTGATGAGGGCGACATCATCACGGTATATACGGCAACCGGCACACCGGTATATGAAAACGAAGGCTGCCAACAGCTTAGCACATATTTGGCAATCGATATTTTGAAAGGAAGAGGATCAAAATGACAAAAGGCGATGAGATCCGCGGATTAGTCAGGGAAATAGAGAACAGAGTCGAAGCGGGTATCCTGCCGGATGGGAACTGTATATTCGACCCGCTTCGAGTGAGGCTTGCGTTGGAGTTGGTTCTGTCTGTGCTGGAGCAAGGTACCCCGGTGAAAACAGCGAAGTGCCCGGCGAAAACAGCGGAAAGCAATTGACTGTCATATGAGAACCTGCTATAATACAATCATAAGTATCAAGGTTTCCTGCGCGGAACACCAGAGTATTCAAGTTATAAAGTGTCAATTAACACATTCGTGTTGGTTGGCACTTTTTTTGTTTCTCGGTTTCTTCCCTAAATGGGTTGAAATAAATCATGTTATAGCAGGCAGCACCTGCAAGAAAGGAGCATCTTATGTTCAAGGTAATCGCAACTGATGTCGTCATCTCCAAGGGATATGACGGCGCCCCGGCTCTCAAATTCTCCGAAAACGGGGAGAGCGTCCGGTTCCGCATCGGCAAAAAGGTGTACGACACCCGCGCCGAAAACAACACCCGATGGGTAAACCTCTCTGTAAAAGCCTTTGGCCCGGTATGTGAGCGCATCAAAAAGATGCAGCTTAAAGAGAGCTCGTTCATCAATATTCTCGGCCGCCTGGACGAGGATGTTTGGGAGGACAGCACGACGCATGAAAAAAGAAGCGCCATGGTGGTCATTCTGGATGAGATTGAGTATTGCTCCTCCGGCGGCGGAAAGCAGAAGACCGAGGAAGCTGGGGAACAGCCCAGAGCGGCTGCCGCACCCGCAAAGTCTGCCTCCAACGGAGAGATGCCCGGTAATTTCACCGGCTTTGAACCCTTCGGCGGCGTAAATTCGTTCTTCGACGAATAATCAATCGAAGAACTACAAATGGATCGAGCGCATTAAAACGCACATGAGTATCTATGTGGACTCATGTGCGTTTTTTGCGTTCAGAAAGGACAGTATATGCAAGACAAAGAATTCAAGCGCCACATCGCCTATGAGGTTTTGACCATACTGGGGACATTGGCTCTGCTGCTGTTTGTTTGCAGGCTTTGGCCGATTCTCTTATTGGTGATACTCGGTATTTTTATCGCCGCCATGCGACTGCTCTTTCTCTCTGCCAGAAAAGTGGAGAATATCCCGCCTCTGCTTCCGGCTGCTCGCCCGGAACCTACGGATCAGGATATCCGGGACATGGCGTTCGGCTCAATGCAGCGGCGGATTACAGAGCTGGTCACGGCCGATTTTCCCAACGCCAGATGGGTATGGAAGACGCCTAATGCCATGCGCAATATTGCGACAGGCAACGAGGTGCGAATCCTGCTCAACCATGCCGGCGGATACCGTGAAGCGATCGTTGTGATTCGCGGCCTTCAAGTGTGCAGCCTGACCTACCCGCACGCGGAAGAAGTCAAGATGCCGGAAACGGAAAATGATGAGACGGGCACAGAGGAAAACGAGGATGACACTCCGCAGAAGGTCGATCCCCCGGAGAATTATGAGTATCTGGCTTTTGAATGGGTGGACGCCCATGTTATGGAACTCAATGAGCGGTGCAACGAGAGCATCGCGCAAGGGCTATCCATGCTGGAAATAACGGCGACAGAACTGCCTGCACGAGAAAGCTGGCCGGACATCTGCCGGGAGCTGGAACGAAACGGTATGGAGAACTGCTGCTGTACAGATACCGGTATTACCATTGATTTCACGCAGTGACACTGCAGAAAGGAATGACGCGATATGAGCGTATCAATCAACAATCTGTTCAACTACTCCCGTTCGCTGCCCGTCCCCTTTGATACCATGACAAATAAGAAGGTCAAGGTGGCATCCATGTACGGGGCAAAGACGGAATCAACGCTATGTGGTTCTGTGATCAAGGCAGTCCACGCCATGTGCCGGTGCATGAACGGCACCGGAGAAGGTGCGGTCGGCCAGATCGATACAAACAAAAGCGTGGCGGAGTATAAATCCTCCGTCGGTCCGGACGCCTATCATCTCGTGGTGTTCGATGCAGCCTCCGGCAGCGCTTTGGCAAGCGTTTATGACAAAAACACCGAGCTCATCGAGCAGTACGTGGCGCATCCGAGCCAGCGGGACGGCGCGGCAATCTTCTTTGCCCTAATGCCGTTCCTGATGTCAGATGCGGAGTTCGATGAAACCTTTCAGGAGTACTACGACCAGTTCATTGCCGGATACCCGGATATGGCAAAGGCGACCGAAAGCATGGCAATCCTCTGCGACAATGCCTACCGCAGAATCAAGGACGATACCTGCCCGGCGCATATCAATATCACAGTGGACAAGTCCGGAAACCTGATGCGGGTCTCTCAAGGTCAGCTGGATTCCGGATCCTTTGTGCCCACCAGCGTCACAGCCGGGGAATTCACGATCTTTGCCAAGACCGGACCGGCCGTTATCAAAAAAGCCGGCGTCGTGGTGGAGCATACGGATTTCGTCGGCAAGTATCCCCTGACGCCGGGACGCACCTTGAGCGCGTTGGAGCTGAGCCTGATTCCGAAACTCCCGGAATGGTATATCATTCCGCCGGAAGTGGTGGATATTTGCAAGCATGCGCAGAAAACCACCGGTCGCCCCATGCAGATGCGAAACTTCCTGTTGCGCGGGCCTGCCGGCACTGGCAAGACCATGGGCGCAAAAGCCATTGCCGCCGGACTGGGGCTGCCATACATGAAGTATACCTGCTCTGCCAACACAGAAATATTTGATTTCACCGGCATGATCTTCCCTGAAACGGACGCAGTGTCCACCGGTAGTTCGGAGCTTGACCGTGAGCGCGAGATCCTCAAGTCCATGGGAGGTATCAGCTATGCCAATGTAGCTAAGCTTATGCGCCTTCCGGACTTGGATGATATGGACTACGATCCTGCCGGCGTCTATCAGGCTCTGACAGGCGTGGAAAATCTGGCGGCTACCGTGCAGGACTGCATGAGCGTTGTGCTGGAAAAGGTCACGGAAAAGGTACAGGCTCTTAGCAAGCGTGCCGAAAACCGTCAAAGCTCCGGCCAGAACTATACTTATGTGGAGACGGATTTTGTGAAAGCGTTAAAACATGGGTATTTAGTCGAGGTTCAGGAGCCGTCCACGATCATTCAGCCGGGTGTGCTGGTGGGCCTTAACTCTCTTCTGGAGCAGGAGGGGTCTATCACGCTTCCGACCGGCGAGATCATTCGCAGACACCCTGATACGGTCGTCATTGTGACGACCAATGTCAGTTACGAAGGATGCAGGTCGATGAACCAGTCGGTGGTGGACAGAATGAGTCTGGTCAAGGACATTGAACTGCCGGAGCCCGAGGTTATGGTGCAGCGAGCCATGGCCGTGACCGGATGTGCCGACGAATACCTGGTATCCCAGATGGTGCAGGTGGTCAACGACATGGCCGATTACTGCCGCAAAAACAGTATCACCGACGGTGCCTGCGGAATGCGCAGCCTGATCGATTGGGTCATCAGTGCAGAGATCTCCGGAGACCCTTATCTGTCGGCAAAGTATACGGTCATCAGCAAAGCCACTGCCGACGAGGAAGACCGGGAAGCACTGATTACAACCATTCTGGACCCTATGTTTGCCCCAAAGCGGAAGCGAACATCGGCATAAGTCCGGAAGAAAGGAGGACGACTCTATATGGCAAGAGTGAATCATAAGCGGGTTAAACAGCTGCTCAATGAAAAACGCAGCAGAATCACAGACCGGCAATTCTTCACGTCCCGCATCCTTGCGGGACATTTTGAAGATATGGCCATGGCACAGACGCGGCGGTATAAATACAACCGCCGCATCCATGTGGCCATCAGCTGGAGTCCGAAGTCCGGTGAAGTGGCATGCACCAATAACCTGTCGGTGCTGATCAATGCGGGGCATAGGCTGGTGACCCAAAACAGAGGGCGGGAGAACCGCTATGAGATCGTTTGCGGACTGTTTGCCCACGAACTTGGGCATTGTCTATACACGGACTTTCTTGCGGGCCAGACCTACAACAACTACCTCAGCCGGGAGAAATGGTATCCGGAGCCGCCTGCTTACAAGCTGCCCAAAGACACTGTAAGCGAACGAGCGCTGTGGGAGTATGTAAGGCTGGAGCCACGGAACAATGAGATGCTTCGCTATGTCGCACACCATATTTCCAATGTCATCGAGGACGCCTATATCGAAAATCGGATACTCGCTCAATTCCGCGGCACACTGGGCAACTGCCTGGAAGCGTTACGGGAGCAGCAGTATGAGAGCATTCCGACGGTAACGGAGCTTATCGAGAAAGAGGATGACGGGAACTGCCATATCTTTGAGAGCATCCTGCAGATCATGCTGTCGTATGTGAAGTTCGGTGAAATCAAGTACGGAGATGCTCCCCTCAGCGATGAGCGCATCCAGGTCGTGTTCAAACTGATCCACGATCTGGACGCCGCCATTGTCAATCCCTCCGGAAAAGAACGGCTCAAGGTCGTCAATCTCATACTGGTTCGCTGCTGGGACTATATCGAGGATTTCCTGGAGATCTGCAAAAAGCGCCAGGAGGAGGCCAAGGCGTCCGGTTCCACAGAGTCGCTGGCCGAGACCATCGCGCAGCTTCTGCAGGCAATAGCCGGAAGCTCTGTGTCCGGCGAGGGCAGCAGCACACCGATCCCCGAAGTGGGTGCGGTCTGTGTGGCAGCCGGAGCCGGGAAACGGGCGCAGACGGCGGCTCAGGCAGAAAAAAGCGAGTCTGAAGGAAGCAGCGGCTCTGAAGATGCCGAGCCCCAGACTGACTCCGAATCCGAGCGTTCTTCTGCCGGGGTCTCCCAGACCGAAAATCCGGCGGAAGAAGGCGCAATTACCGGAGATATGGAAGGCGCTTCCGGTGGGAAGCAGGCAGTATCAGCGGAAGAAGACGGACGCATCCCCTATCAGCAGACAGATCGTGTTTCCGAAGGCAGCGGAGGGGCTACCAAGCACAACGATGCATATGAGCGTGAACGCTATGACCATGCAGCGGAGGACATTGAGCGCCTGCTGGACAAGATGGCGGAGAAGGCCGCCTGCGAGCAGCTGGAGAATGAACGGACACGGGAACTCAACGATGTGGCCCAGAGCATCTCCTATGGAGATGTCCATGCCGGTGTTGATATCTGTGTGAACCGGATATCCACCGTCGATGAGGAGCTTGCCGAGCAGTATAACGCCATTTCCGGACCATTGCTGGATATCTCACGGCAGCTGCAGAAAAGCCTCTTGCAGCAGCTGAAGGATAAACAGCGCGGCGGCAAGCAGACCGGGCTCATGATGGGGCGACGGCTGGATGCCCACGCCCTCTGCCGGAACGATGGGAAGGTTTTTTATAAAAATGCCCTGCCCAATGAAATTCCACAGATGTCCGTAGGGCTTTTGCTGGACGAATCAGGCAGCATGTGCTCCTGCGACCGCTGCACCTACGCCAGGTCTTCGGCTATCATTCTATATGACTTCTGCAAGGCGCTGCATATCCCTGTCACCGTTTACGGTCATTCCACCAGCGGCAGCAGTGTGGAGCTGTATTCCTATGCAGAGTTCGAAAGCATCGATAACGATGATAAATACCGCATGATGGACATTGCCGCCCGCGGCAGCAATCGCGACGGCGCCGCGCTTCGTTTTATGGCGGAGCAGCTGGTTAAACGGCCGGAGGAGGTAAAAATCCTGATTCTTGTATCCGATGGTCAACCGGCAGCACCCGGCTACTACGGCAGTGCCGCCGAGGAAGATCTCCGCGGCATCAAGCAGGAGTACCGGCGCAAGGGAGTATTGTTCATTGCGGCCGCTATCGGGGAGGACAAACAGAACATCGAGCGAATCTATGGTGATTCCTTTATGGACATCACAGATCTGAATCAACTGCCCGTAAAGCTGACCGCAGCGGTCAAGCGCCATATGCGGGTCTAACGGGGATATTACAATTCACAACGACGGGCAGCGGATTCTTTTCCTGCTGCCCGTCAATCTTACAACAGGAAAGGAATCAAAAAAATGAGTCATTTTGTAACACTGGTCAATTTTTATATGCCCAAGCTGGAGGAAAACTGCGAGGAAAATATGCGTTATGCGGAACAGATCGCAGAAGTCAAAGAAAAGCTGACGCAGGACCCGGAGAGTTTTGCTTTGCGGTTTCTTCTGAAACGACTTCAAAGCAAGGCCAGCACTCTGGAACGTTCGGCTGAGTGCGAGATTGATGAGCTGATGGCCCCATTCTGTGAAGGAACGGATGACCCGGCCTATCTGGAGTTTGAGGATCGAACCGATGACCTGCGGCGGGATTATGAGACCGACAAAATCAACTGTGTCCGTTTTCCGGACGGAACTGTCGTTCCGGAGTACAACCGGCTGGTATGCAAAAAATATCTCATCAAAGATGGCAAGGTGTTCCAGAAAAAGGCCGGGCACCTCGGCCATGAGAAGCGCACGAAGAAAGCGAAAAAGATGCGTGCATTTATGGGATATCCGGTGAAGAAGCTCTATCCCAGTCTGAAGCAGTATGCGGAGGACTACTGCGGTTATACCTATGACAGCAAGAACAATACGTATGGGTATTACTGCAATCCGAATGCCTTCTGGGATTGGTATTCCATTGGTGGCCGCTGGCCGTTCCAATTCCTTGTCCGTGACACAGCGGAACGAATTAACGGTGAGCGCTCATGGGGCAACGAAGATGCTGTATGTGAAGCGCCCGAAGGCTATATATGGGTCTGCGGCGCAAGAAAAAGGGATATTGCATGGGATCTCATGAAGGAATGGGAGCTGCAGCACGCCAAAAAGCGCTTTAAACTTCTTGCAGAGACTTTTCGTTCCGGCAAGGCTCCGGAAGGCAGCTTCTGGAAGATCACGGAGGATGGAATTTTCTCTTTTCTGACGCAGATCTATTTCAAGAATGAAAGCGAGGAGGCCTATCTCCGCCGCAACGGACTCGCACCGGATCAGCGCATGGTGCCCGACGCCTATTCCTTCCTTCAGGACGGAGACTGGCACTCCAAGGGAGATATGGGCTGGTGGGGTATCAGCAGCAACGATAAGAAACCGGACGCATGGAGGCAGATGTTGGCAGACTACATAGACAGCATCCCTGACGATCATTTCATTGTCGGGATTGACTGCCATATCTAAGATAGGAGGATTGAAAAATGATTTTGAACAGAACTGGCGCTGAATTTGAGTATGAAGGCGTCACATACACGATTGGCGGAGCCATTGTAGGCACCGCTGAGAGTGAATACGCAGGGCTTTATGGCCGAATAAACGCCATTCATGATGGCGAGGATAAGGAGACCGAAAACGAAACTCCTGACATCTATTGTGAGTTTGAACCTCCGGTCATGCCGCACGAGGTCAAGGCGCTGGAGGATACCTTCTCTGATCTGTATCACCAGCCAAAGGCCATTGCTGATATCGTACTGGACATGGTTATCATGGCGCCCGAAATGATTCGTCCGTTGGATGATCTTCGTTCTATGCGCAAACGCGTCAATGTTTTTCTTGTGATGGAAGACTGGGCTGTGAATGGCGAGCACGGAAATGATTGCGAGGCGTTCTCGGACTATGACGATGCAAAGCGTGTTATGACAGATCGTATTCGAGAAGAATTTGAGGACGGAAGCGTTCCGTCTTGGAGAGAATCGAGCATCTTCGCAGAGAATTCTTCGATGGACTTCTACGAAGCATATCTTGACGGCGAGTATATGGAGAATCACTACAAAATCATGATTATCCGGCAGCCGCTGATGATGTCCAGTAGGTATATTCGGGAGGTTGGAGGAGTGTATAAGGCGCAATGCCAGACCGAAGACTTTATATCGCAAATCGAACAATGGGATGAAGTTGCAGCATTGAGTGACGCACAGTATCAGAGACTCATTACAAACCCGATGATTCCTGAGTGCATCGAACGCCATCTCGGGCGCAATGACCACTATTGGGAAGCGTATTGGGAAAGTGTATCTGAGGCTGCTCATGGTTTGGTCAGGCAAGCATCAAAGCAGCCGGACTGTTTCACACCAGAAGCAGATAATCCATACCCGCTTTGCATTGGCTCGGGCAAATCAGAGTGCGATGATTGCTGCCTGTATGTGCATATGAAAGGAGAAGGCGGCTATGAGTGCTGAAAATAGGCTCACCTCTATCGTCTCGTATCCAGAGCGCGGAGCTGGCGGCAACAATCGCTATCGCGGCAACTGTTCACCCAAGCTAATTGAGGATCTGATCGGTTTTTTCAAGCCGGCCGAGATCTGCGACTACATGTGCGGCAGCGGCACGACGCAGGATGCCGCTCATACCATGGGAATCATTAGCCATTGCTACGATCTGCACAGCGGATTCGATCTCATCAATTGCGAGATACCGGAGCGCCCTGAATTTGTGTTCTGGCATCCGCCGTATTGGGATATGATTACATATTCAGACGTGATGTACAAGGCTTCGGAGGTGCAGTCAAAATACGGATATGATCCCCGGCAGTTCGACTTATCACGTATCCCCAAATGGGAGGACTTCGTGCGCGTAATGAACTACGCCATGATGAAACAATTTTGCGCTTTGGAGCGTGGCGGCAGGATGGCCGTGCTGGTCGGCGATATCAAAAAGAAGGGGCAGCTTTACAGCATGCTCTTTGAATTGATCAAGCCGGGCACATTGGAAAATGTCATCATAAAAGCACAGCACAATTGCTTTTCAAATCAAACACAGTACAGTGGGCATTTCATCCCCATACTGCATGAGTATCTACTGATTATCAAGAAGGATGCGTCCTTGGTGTATCCGATCCTGATAACGGAGCCTGTACAAAAGGATATCCGCGATATGAACGGCGCTACCTGGCGGGATGTGGTTGCAGCAGTGCTGGAAACCTGCCAATCTCCTGTTTCGCTTGCATACATTTATGAGCAAGTCGAGCCATATACCAAAGCGCGGAAAAATCAGTGGTGGAAAGAGAAGGTTCGCCAAACCCTGCAATGCAGTCCGCAGCTCTTCGTGAATACAGGACGCGGGATGTGGGCGTTGAACCGTTCCGCATAGTTTGCCTTTCGAGGGATGCCGCATCTGCGGCATCCCTCTTTCCTTTCAGCTTTTATGGCCTTTTCGTTTGACTATGGATTGACTGTCGGCCGCTGCTCTGGTATAATCATCATGTAAGTATCAGAGTTTAGCCACGGCTAAGCAGAGTTTAACCGAGTTGCGAAGTGTCATTTGTGCATTGCACGAATGGCACTTTTTTTGTTTCCGGCCAATTCCATAGTGGCATAAGCCAGCAGTCCGATCATGGGTTGCTGGTTTTTGTTATATCACGGCGAATACCGCCAAAAAAACGAAAGGAGAACACAAAAATGTTACAACCATGCCAGGACAACTACTCCACGACCTTTGCTTCCTACGAGGGGATGCGCCGGTACCATGAGAAGGAATCGCTGGAAAGCCGATGGCGCAGATGCAGGGTCAATGAACTGCATATTGAGCCGCTGGATAAGGCGTCGCCTCTTTATGGAACTCCGTCCGCATTCGCTGCGGGAATCAGCGCCGAGTCCGTTGAGGACACGGCGGAAAACCTCGGTCTTGCCATGCGGGTAGATGGTTCTTACTATCCCGTCCGCAGCACGGCCTACAAAAGCCTGTTGGACAGAGCGAAAATCAGCGGATCGGCCTTGCCGAAGCTGAGCCGCCAAAGATTGGCGTCGGTGCTTAACGATTGCCTGGAGCTGTATTCTTCGGAGACGCTCCTGCTTATCCGAGATGAAAAGATCTCGGCAGCACACTCCGGCGATTCCATGGATTATTCCGTGCTGCCGATCGATGAGCTGCTGAAGGTTCTGACCAAAAAGCTGGACGACCGTTTCCCCGGCAGCATGTTTCAGGGAGGTTATCGCGATCATTCGCTCTCCAGTGCCTCCTGGACTATGCCCGGGCAAAAGGAAGACCTGCTCGGCGCCTATGCCAAACTGCTGGCGTCGCAGGGGAAAACCACACTTGCTGCCAAACTTGTTCCCGCCATCCGCTTTGTTACCTCGGATACCGGCATTGCCTCAGCTAAGGTTTCCGCCATGCTGGAGGGTACGCAGCATCCGATCCATATTGGGAGCTGTATCGCCGTGGACCACAGGCATCAGAGTAAAGTGGAGGACTTTGAAGCAGCTTTGGACCAGCTGTTTGCGCAGTTCGGTGATTCGGTCGCCAGATTACAAAAGCTGTTGGATATCCATCTGAGCTATCCGGTCAATGCGATGACCCGGATCTGCAAAAAGCTGTCTCTGCCGAAGAAAGCTGCTTTGGAAGCAATCGGTATGTTTGAGATGGCCTATGGCGGAGGAACCGCAACCGCCCATGATGTGTTCATGGCTATGCAGGAGATCCCCTATATTCTCAAATCCGACCATACACCTGAGAGCAAAATGCTCGTTGTGGAGGAGAACATGGCGCGGGCGCTTACGCTGAGGTGGGGCGATTACGACCTTGCGAAGGCGGTGAGCTACTGATGTCCGCTCCGATTATTCTCTGCGACACTGCAGGCATGACCAACGAGCGATGGCTGGAATGCCGCGCCCACGGGCCTAAGGGCACCATTCCCTATACGGTGGGAGGCAGCGATGTGGCTGCTATCTTCGGCGTATCGCCGTGGACAACACCGTTAGAGCTATGGATGATCAAAAAGGGCCGGATGAAGCCGCCTGTGAAATCCAATCAGGAGCAGCTGATGATGGGGCATCTTCTGGAACCTATCGCGGCCTATTGGTATCAGCAAAAAACCGGCAATACGGTTTATGACGATACCTATATGTATCAGCACGCAGATCACCCGTGGGCTCTTGCGGACTTTGACCGCCGCTTTACCCGTAAGGAGGACAACGCTCCCGGCATTTTGGAGTGCAAAAGCTGCACCTATCACAAAGCCGGAGATTGGGCTGACGATGCCTATCCCATCTATTATGAGCTGCAGCTTCGCTTCTATCTGGCTGTGGCGGATGTGGAGATTGGCGCGTTTTCTACTATTTGGGGAAACAATCCGGAACATGATCTGGCAATGCCGGCGCTTACCCGTGACCGAGCCAAGGAGGATATGATCTTCCAGCGGCTTGAGGAATGGATTTGGAGCTTGGAGCATGACAAGCCACCTACGATGGCGGATGTCAAGCCAGCACTGGCACTGGAATCCCTGGCGCGCATTTACGGCGCCAGCCAGCCCGGACTCCCCACGATTGAATTCCCTGCAAAGTATGAGAAGGCGCTGCGCCAGATCGCGCTGCTGCAGGGGAAAATCTCCGACTGCAATGCGGAGATCAAAACCTATGAAAGGGAGATCGCTGCACACAGCGTGCGAATCGCAGAATTGATGCAGGCGCATGAGCATGGCGTGCTGAGCACGACCGGCGACAAGCTCCTCATCGACTTTGTCACCAAAACAACCAAACGTCCCGACTCGAAGCTCCTCAAAGAGAAGTATCCCACCGTGTATGCGGATGTACTCAAGACCAGTGAGAGCCGGAAACTAAAAGTATCGGTTACACCGACATAAGAAGGGAGAATCAATAATGCACGACGCAATGAAAGCCTATCACGAAAGCTGGGAGCGCGAGCTAGACCGGCAGTTCCTGAAAAACGACCGTTACCGGAAACGCGCCTATATCTGCTCACCTTTGAGCGGGAGCACAGCGGAAGAAGAACTCAGCAACATCTGGCGTGCTCGGGCATACATGCTCTATGCCCGCACCATGCTGGGATACATGGCACGTGCCCCCCACGCCTATCTGCCCATGCTCCTGTGTGACCATGTAGCGGCGGAGCGTGCACTGGCTCTGCAATTTGGGCTTCAGCTTTTGGAACAGAGCGAGGTTTTGCTGATTTGCGGGGATCGCATCAGCCGCGGTATGAAGGGCGAAATCCATCATGCCGCCCAGTTGGGAATCCCCATCATCGTATACTGCGAAGACCTCTATTTGGATGTGCGCAAGCTGGCGACACGGGCCGGAGCGGATAAGAAGTTAGTCGCAATGGACGAAACGCATCCGGCGCTGGCCTCCAACGAGCCGGGAACAGACCGGTCCTGGGAGGTGCGTTGCCTTGCGTAGATTCTATCAGCCGGTAGATCTCCGGTCCCGACAGGAAATGACGCAGTATCTGACCACACATTTTCGCTATCCAACATTAAACTCCTGGAACAGATCCACATCGTATGCTTGTAACCTAAAAATCACACACCTTGGGCTCTCGCCCGAGGTGGTGGACAAGCTGTTCGATATGATCCAGACCCAGGAGTTTTTTGATGCCATGGACGAGTGTAAATGGGAATTTGCTGCGAAACACAACTATCTCTGGCAGGCAGGGATGAACGGACGAAGCGGCGGGTATCTGGTTCTCTATCAGGGAGAAAAGCGGCCGAGCGGCTACAAGTCCTACTGCACTAACTGCGGACAGAGGAATTACCAGCTTGCTGCCGATGGCAACTGCACCTGCGGTGTCTGCGGAAGACCCACTCGGGTCAATTTCTCGCAAACCCACATGCAGGTGGTAACTTATCCGGGGCGTGGCACTGACGACGGCGAGGATTTCGAGGACTGGAGCATGCACGCGCTTCGTGAACGTGTAAAACTCGTGCAGGAGCTGGATCAACTGGCAGACCGTATGGTTGAGCTGGCGCTCCGGCTTACAAGAGAAGCACAGGTCATTGAAGAGGAGTATTTCCTTCCACAGACCCGCAAGGTGCTGGTCACGACCCTATAACAGAAAGGAGCAGATTTATGCTGAATGTTGGAGATAAACTGATCTGCAAAACAGAAGGACAGCCGGAAACGGAATTCTGCATTCGCGGCGAGGTCAAAAAGGTCGAAGGAGACATTGTGACCATCAGCCGCGCGCTTAAATTCGGAACGCTGCCCATGCACAAGGATCTGACGCTGCCGGAGAGCGAGCTGCTGAAATACTACACGCCATTGGACAATCAAGCGACCGATGATTGCCCCGAAAACGGGTCTATCTATGAGGTCACGATCGTCCGCACAGGTGTCGTGTTCGTAAGAGCAGCTACCTCGGCTGCGGCCATGGATCTTGCAGACCATCTCACAACCGATCATGTCAACTGGTCAGACGACTGGAGCCCCACCGATGCCGAAGAACGCAGTGACTACGACGGCATGGTCTTTGAGGAGCCTGACTTTGACTGATTACCCGATTTCAAAAGGAAAGGAGAATCGATCTTGATATGTCAATTCAAAAGGCTGATCTACCCGAAAGCCGTTACGGTCGGTGATGCCAGCTACATGATCGCCCTGTACCGACCTTGTGAGAAGGTCATGGACGCGGCGGGGAATGTGGTTTCTGAGATCAAGGCGGTGGGTTATTGCCTGCCGACGGCAGATAATCTGCGCTATGATATGCGCGGACGTTGGAGCCGGAGCGCCAAGCATGGCATCCAATTTGAAGTCGAGGGCTTCGATGAAGTGATTGTACCCAGCAAGGAAGGCGTCATCGCTTACCTGTGCTCCGGGCAGATCAAGGGTATCGGCCCTAAAACCGCGGAAAAGATTTATGCCATGTTTGGGCAGAACACGCTGACCGTGCTGGATCATGAGCCGGAACAACTGCTTGCCGTGTCGGGCATCAGCAAAACAAAGCTCAAAAAGATTTGCGACTCCTATCTTGCCTCCCGCGGCGCACGCGATGTGGTTGCCTTTCTGGCGCCACATGGTGTAACGCCTAACAGGGCGGTCAAGCTGTACAAGCAGTACGGAGAGCATACCATGGACATCGTCCGAAATCACCCTTACCGTCTGTGTGAGATGGTGGGCATCGGCTTTAAGACGGCTGACCGTATTGCTGTCAGCATGGGATTTGACCCTCTTTCGCCGGAACGTGTGGATGAGGGGCTGATATTCACGCTGACCGATGCAGAGCTGAAAGGACATCTGTGTATGGAAAAGCACAGCTTTCTCAAGCAATGCCTGAAGCTGCTGGATACCGAAGGCCTGACGGAGGAGATGCTGGCGGTACGGGCTTCAAGAATGCTTGAGTCCGGCCGCTTGGCCTCCTACGACAGGCAGGTATACCGTGCAGTCACAGCGCGAACGGAACAGAGCCTTGCGTGGGCTGTTTACAGAATGCTTACTTGCGAGAAAGCGGGGTCTCACGTCAACATTGATACGGAGATCTCTGCAGAAGAAAAAAAGCAGGGTATACAGCTGGCTTCCGAACAACGGCACGCAGTTACGACGGCCTTGACATCACAGCTCAGTGTGATTACCGGCGGACCCGGTACCGGCAAGACTCTGATCCAGCGATTCCTGCTGGATATCTATCGCAGGAAAAACCGCGGAGCAAAAATTATCTGCTGTGCGCCTACAGGACGCGCAGCCCGCAGGATGGAGCAATCTACCGGGTTCCCGGCTACTACCATCCACAAAGCGCTTGGGCTTCTGGCCGGTGAGGACGGCGACTACTGTGAACCGGAGATGCTGGATGCGGATCTGATTGTAGTGGATGAGGTGTCCATGATGGATATCTATCTTGCCAACCATCTGTTCCGCTCCGTACCGCACGGCAGTCAGCTTGTGCTGATTGGCGATGCGGATCAGCTTCCCTCTGTCGGGCCCGGCGCCGTGCTGAGCGAGATCATCGCCTGCGGCGCTGTACCGGTAGTGCGGCTGGATCGCATATTCCGGCAGAGCTATGGTAGCCGTATCGCCGCTAATGCAAAGCTCATCCGGCATGGAAATCTTAGCTTGGAATACGGCGAGGATTTCCAGTTCTATGACTCCTGTGACATGAGTGCTTCCGCACAGCAGATCGAGACACTGTACCTACAGGAAACCGCCAGATACGGTGTTGACAATGTGGCGCTTCTAACCCCATACCGCCAAAAGACGGAGACGGGCGTGAATGCGCTGAACGAGCGGCTTCGGGAAAAGCTCAATCCGCAGGATGGGAAAAAGCCGGAGGTTGCATACAGAAAGCGGATATACCGTTTGGGAGACAAGGTCTTGCAGATAAAAAACTGCGAGGACATCAGCAATGGCGATATCGGTTATATCACATCCGTCACCCGCGATGACACCGACAGCGTGCTGACCGTTGATTTCGGCGATGGCCGAATTGCCGAGTATAACGGCAGCGACCTTGAAATGCTGGATCTGGCCTACGCCTCCACCATCCACAAGTCCCAGGGCAGCGAATATAAGTCTGTTATCATCAACCTGCAGTGCGCCCATGCGGTCATGCTGGTGCGTCCGCTTGTTTATACGGCAATTACACGCGCAAAGGAGCGCGTGCTGATCGTAGGAGAGCGGAGAGCATTATGCATTGCCATCAAGCGTACAGATACGGAACAGCGCGGGACGATGCTCTCGGCGCGAATCAAAGAGCTAATCTCAAATGTGAAAGGAGATCATTACAATGGCAACTTGGCTCAGTGAGTACAAGAACTTGAAAAACGAGATGGAAAAGCAGATCGGTGCAGGACATGCCTCCCTGGAGCAGCTGATGCTGTATCAGGAGCTGCTGTATCGTATTGAGGTGCTTTATGCAAGTCAGGCATTCTGCCAGACAGCACCGGTCACGACGGATGTAGCCGTTCTGTCCGGCCATTACCAGCTGGTAGACGCCTATATCCAGTGCCTGACCAAGGAACGGCGGCTGGGACAGCCTGCAGATCAGAATCTGAAGGCCAAGCGCCAGACGGCGTCCGAGACCCTTGACAAGGTCGTTCTGGATTGCCGGAAGCGGTTTTCCAGCTTCACCCCAACAGATCAGAACCAGTATCGCAAGGGAGTAAGCAGCCTGATCAACACCGTTTTACCGGTTTGGCTGAAGCTGCGCAACACCTACATCAACATCAGTAAATAAGAGGAGGGCTTTATCATGAGTCAGAACAACTCGAATGCCAAAACAGCTATGCTGGCAAAGCTGGACAGCATCCACAAGGTGGAGGGCTTTGACCCATCCCCGTTTGCCGTGGATTATACGGATCTCAATACGCAGGAGACGCGAAAGCGTCTTCCTGTCATGATCCAAATGGCATGGTTCCGCCTGAAATACCCTGAAGGCCGTATCGCCATCCAGGTGTCGCCCGGCAAGGATTGTTTTGTGGCAACGGCGCGCATCTATCCCAGCTACAAGGACCCGGTTGACTGCTATCTTGCAGAAGCTACAGCGTCAAGGGGCCCGGATGCCTCCAAGCCATCTGTGTCACCGCGGGAATGGGCGCAGACGGCAGCGGTAGGCATTGCACTAAGAAACGCAGGCTTTGGGCTTCAGTTCTCAGCGGCCGGCGACGATTTCCCCGACATGGCTCCGGACGAACTGCCTGTCGGCGAGATGGACACGAGCCGGGAGTCGCCGGCTATGGAGCAGCCTGTGCAGGCAGAGATTGAGCCGGCATACGAACCGGCAGTTCTAACGGAGGAGCAGAGATTGGAGCAGGCTTTCCAGAAGCCGTGCCCCATCAAAAAGTACAGCGGCAAGACGCTTGGCGAGGTGTTAGCGATGGATCCAAACGCGATTGCATGGGTGGCCAATAAATACAAAGACAATCAGGAGCTGTCTGACGCGGCAAGGCTGATTTGTGAACATGCCATGCAGCAGGCATCCGTGTGATGCGGATATCATCACGGGGGACGGATATTCCGTCCCCCGGAAAGGAGGCTGTATGGACATCTTTCATATGTCAGATATCATTCCGCTGATTGGGCTTCCATACCCGCCATACGGAAGAAGCAACTACAATGTGCCCTGCCCGTGTTGTGATGACGAGCCGCACGCAAAACATCTCAACATCAATCTGCAGAAGGATGTATTTCGCTGTCCGCGCTGTGGGTTCTCCGGCGGCATTTTCGATCTGTATGCATACTATACGGGGATTGCCCGCGAGGAGGTCCGTGATGCGCTGATCGCACGCTTGGATGTGCAGGGCAGCATACCGAAGCCGGAGCACATTCCTGCGCCCGTGGTTGCAGAAGTCCCACCGACAGATATTGCATCACGAAGCGACACCTATACCGGGCTTCTGTCCAAGCTGACGCTGGCCTCCGACCATCGGCAGAACCTGCGAAACCGGGGCCTATCAGATGAGGAAATCGACAGGCTTGGGTACCGGACCACTCCGGTGGTGGGGATGCAAACCATTGCAAGGCAGCTTCAATCCAGCGGATATTATCTGTCCGGTGTACCCGGCTTTTACCGAAAAGACGGGAAATGGTCCTTTGCCTGTGAGAGCCGCGGTATTCTGATTCCGGTGCGAGACAGCAAAGGCCGTATTCAAGGCATGCAGATTCGCCGGGATAATGCGGCGCGGCGCAAATTTCGCTGGGTATCCAGCACCGGCCGCACAGACGGCTGTAAGGCGGAGGGTTGGGTACATATTGCGGGGGAACCGCGCGCTATGGTGCTGCTCACAGAGGGCCCCATGAAAGCGGATGTCATCCATTACCTGACAGGACAGACAGTACTCGCAGTTGCGGGGGTAAATACATTGACCCAATTGGAGCTTATCCTGCCGCAGCTGCATGAGCAAGGTGTAGAACGTATCATGACTGCATTCGACATGGATTTCATGGAGAACCCCCATGTGCAAGGCGGATACAGGACGCTGGTCTCACTGCTTTCGGATGCAGGCTTTCGCTATGGCACCTACTTGTGGGATCCCCGCTACAAAGGTCTTGATGATTATGTTTGGGAGCACTGCTTCCGGCGGCAATTATCTTAGTGAAAAAGGGCGGTTCAGCTTCGGCTGTACCGTCCTTTTCTCGTTCCTGCGTTATCTCATATTTAATGTTCCAACAGAAAGTCAATAATGTTCTTTTGACGGATCCCGCCACGATTGACCCGCAGCAGCGTATCCGTGGACAGAACAAGCTTTTCGTAGTTATCCGAGATCGCCTCCAGCGGCGCAAATTCCCGATCCGTATTTTCCGGCGTAAGAATATAGCAGACTTGGATATAGAGACGGTCGTCAGCCCGGTTTGCAACGAAGTCAACCTCTGCCACATCCTGCTTTCCGATGTTGACGGAGAAACCTCTGCGCAGCAACTCCAAGAATACAGTGTTCTCCAGAACGCCGGCAATATCATTGTCCCGGTAGCCAATAACGGCGTGGCGCAGACCTAAATCGGAGAGATAGTATTTTTCCTGCGTCTCCAGTATCCGCTTTCCCTTGATGTCAAAGCGGACGACCTTGTGGATCAGGAAGGCGCTTTCCAATGCCTTCAGATAATTGTAGACGGTTTCCGTGCCTAGCTTTCGCCCCTGGCTTTTTAAAAAATCAGAGATTGTTTTTGCGGAAAAAGTGTTTCCGATGTTGTCCATGAGATACAGGACGATGCTCTCCAGCAGCGCCGTGTCGCGTATCCGGTTTCGTGCGATCACATCCTTCAGCAGAACGGAATTATAGATGTCATGAAGGTATTGCATGACGCGATCTTCATCCCATTTCAGCTGATGGATGCCGGGCAGTCCCCCAAAACGGAGAAAGTTAGCAAACTGTTCCTGCTTCGAGAGCTTTGCCTCGTCCTCATTCTCTGCTGCGAATGCCAGATATTCTTCAAAATCCAGCGGATAGACCTGTATCTCCACATACCGCCCAGCCAACAGCGTGGCGAGTTCCCCGGAGAGGAGCTTTGCGTTTGAGCCTGTTACATAGATATCGCAGTCAAGATCTACGCGGAGGGAATTTATGACCTGCTCCCAAGTGTTCACTTCTTGGATTTCATCGAGAAGGACGTAGATCCGTCCTTCTGTCTGTCCCGCGATTTTGATGATCTCTGCGTACAGCGCCTTATAGTCCCTGAGCGCCTCATAGCGCAAGGATTCAAAGTTGATGAAAATGATGTTCTTCCTGTCAACACCGCGGTCGAGCAGCTCCTGACGCGTAAGCTCCAAGAGAGCGCTTTTGCCGCTCCGCCGCATTCCTGTTATGATTTTAATCACAGGCTTATCCATAAAATCACGGATCAGCCGCATATATCGTTCACGCACGATCATGGCAGGTCACCTCCGGAGTTTTCTTTTATCATAGCACAAGCAGCGGGGAATATCAATAGTTTCTTTTATGAGAGAAACTATGTAAATATGTTGAATCGTGTTCTTTCAAGAGAGAAACAGGGGCTTTTTCCCCGCGGAGAGCCAGAAGCCTGATCCTTCGTTTCGCGCGTATTTATTGACTCAATGCGTATTTCTGCTGTAAATACGCATGCTAAACCGTGTAATTAGATAAACTAAAATGGGAGGTACTCTTATGTTGATCGCCATTGATCATGGAAATTATGCCGTTAAAACCCCGCATTTCTCTTTCATTTCCGGACTGACAGAACACACCGTAAAACCGCCTATGGCAGAGGAGGTTTTGGAGTACAACGGGAAATACTGGTCGCTCACCGGGCAGCGCTTGCCCTATATGAGAGACAAGACCAGAGATGATCGATACTTTATCCTGTCGCTCTTTGCCATTGCTAAGGAGCTTTCCACTGCCGGCGCCAATACGGCGTTTGAGCAGATCGACCTTGCGGTTGGCTTGCCGCCGGAACACTACGGGATGCTGAGAGAACGCTTCGCGCAGTATTTCAGGCGTTTTGGAACAGTGAATTTTGCTTACAACAACCGTCCTATGAGCATTGTGATCCGAAATGTCTTTGTGTATCCGCAGGCGTATGCCGCTGTTGTTCCTCAAAGCGGACAGCTATTGAAAACGCTGCGGATGTTTATCGTGGATATCGGCGGATATACTACCGATGTGCTTCTCCTTCGCAACGGAAAGCCGGATCTGCAATTCTGCCGCAGTTTGGAGAGCGGAGTCATCACCATGAACAATGATATCATTGGCAAAATCAGCGCGCAGCACGACATGCGCATTGAAGACGAGCATATCTGTGCAGTGCTGCAGGGGCAGGAAACGATACTGCCAGAGGAGGTAAAAAAGGCGATTCGTGATGCGGCTCAGCTGCACGCAAAAGATATTTTGGGCAAGCTGCGTGAGCTTCAGGTGGATTTGCGTACCAATCCCGCCATCTTTATTGGAGGCGGAAGCGTCCTGTTCAGACCGTTGATTGAGCATACCCCGCTTGTGGCGAAGGCTACCTTCATTGAGGATCCAAAGGCAAACGCGATCGGTTATGAGATGCTTGCGCGAGGACAGATGGCCATGCGCGCGGTACAATAATGAGGGTTCCGTTGTGAAGCGGGATGGGAAATACCGTTTTTCGCTGCAGTTCGGTTCAGAAACGCGAGAACAGGTGCAGGCAGGAGAGCTTTTAGAGCGTCTTGGAAACCGAAAAAGCGCAGTTGTCATAGCCGCACTGAATGCATATATTGCTGCACATCCCGAGCTTGCTGAACCTGCGCCGGTAAGTGTTAAAATTGACGGCGGGATAAGGCGTGAGGCGCTTGAGCAAATGATTCGATCCATTATTGACGAGCGAATCGCAAACGGTCAGTTGCTTGCCGGAGGCGTTGAAACACCATCTATACAAATGCAGGAAGATTTGAACGTGGACATTGCGGCAATGATCAGTAATCTGGAGTTGTTTGATGGTTGACTTTTAAGAACTTACAAAACTGTGAATCTACTTTTCTGTTGTTTTGATGAATACAAAACTACTTCAAAGCGCAAATACGCATTATTAAGGTGGATAATGGCTTTATAGTAACTTTAACAGCACGCCTCTTTTTTGTAAAATAATAATATAGAAGGAGACGATGCTGGTGGACAAAGTAGCTCTTGGAAGACGCATAAAAGCGATGCGTCAGAACCTCGAAATGACGCAGGAGGAGTTCGCTGATCGGCTGAATTGCACGAACAGCCACCTCGGCAAAATTGAAAATGGCAAAGGCGGAATCAGCATTGAACTGCTGGTTTCAGTGGCAAACATGCTGCACACCACAGTGGATCAGCTTTTGTTGGATTCCTATGACTATAAGGAACAGGTCATCATGCGCGACCTTTATGAGCGCATTGATAAATTCCCTGTGAAAACAAAGATACTCACCTGCGATCTGCTGATGCAGTTGGTTGACATCATCGAAAAAGCTCATGACGAGCATTGAGTTGTGAATGCCTTTCCCTGAAGGCAGCGATTTCTGCTTAGCAGGCACTAGGTCAACACAAATGAATATTCTGCACCGTACAGTCTATATCTGCACGGTCAATGAGAGCGAAAGGCTGTCCGGTTCTTACTGGGCAGCTTTGCGTTTTATCTGGGGAAGTATCATCCAAATAGGAGGTGAACACTATGATGAACGGTGATAGAAAGGAAGGAATCTGCAGACTGAATGTAGACGGTAATGGCTGCGATTATTTGCGCATTCTGAGCGATTTGGAAACCAAACTGCGCAACAATACGAACCCAAAGGAAAAAATCGAACTGGCACTGCAGGGAGCGCTTATGTTCTACGGCGCTGACAGAGCGTATGTCATTGAAGTGGACGATGAGTTGGGTATCGGAGTCAATACATATGAGTGCTGTGCCCCTGGAATAGCGCCCGAAATTGACAATCTCCAATTTATGCCGTTCGAAATGTTTCCGCGCTGGCTTTGCTCACTAAAGAGCGATACGCCAATCATTATTACGGATTTGGAGCAGATTAAAACTGAATTCCCGGAAGAATACAGATACTTGGAGAAACGGAGTGTGAATTCGCTTCTGGCGGTTCCGTTTCAAAAAAGACTCAATGCCGGTTTTCTCGGCGTGGATAATCCGAAACGCAATGTGGAAGATCCGGGTTTTTTACGACTTGTTATCCTTTGCATCGTTGTGGAGCTAAATGAAATACTGCTGCAGGAGTGGAGAGAACGGCGCTATGCGAGTATAAAACAACCAACGATCATTCAGGCAAATATGTTTGGGAAACTGGAAATCATTTCTGCAACCGATGTTTTGAAAGATGATTCGTTTACAAATGAGTCCGGATATGTGCTTCTGACATTTCTGCTTTTAAACCGCAAAAGAGAACATCCGCTGCGGCTGCTCACAGACGTCATATGGGAAAGCACAGACATGGAGAATCCGTACAATTCGATTAAGAATGTCGTATACCGCCTTCGCAACACGCTTGCCTGCATAGGGATCCGCGATTTGATTCAGGCGTCGCATGGGACATTTACGTTAAACCCTAATTACACGATTTTTACTGATGTTGAGCGCTTCGACGATGCATGCAAACGGATCGATAATTCTTCCGACCCGGCGATTTTACAGGCGCTGTATGAGAGCATTATTGGACTCTACCGCGGCAGTCTCCTTCCGCGGTACGACTTTTACCACTGGCTAATGCCCAAAACGCTGTATTACCAAAACAAGTTTCTGCACTACATGAAACGGTGGAGCTGTTGAGCCCCGCCAAGCACCCATCCGTTTTGTACAGTTTATAAAAACTGTCAACGGGTGGGTGTTTTTATGGGCAGACAACCCTCGCTTATACAGGGAGGAGGTGGTTTTGATGCGTTGATGCGCTGCTATTCCGCTCAAATTCCTGATTTAACCCCATATCTTACAGATCATAGCATGCCATCGTGGCGTGTTTTGATCTCTTTTGCCGGGGTGGCATGCGCCAAAGGAGGCGTAAAAAATGTCACCCATGGACGGAAGGGATGAACTGCGTGGCCGGTTCACAAGATGGATCGTCATAACTGCAGAAAATGCACAGAAGAACTATCTGCGTGCTGAAAAAAAGCAATTGCAAACCGTACCCCTTGAAGAAGCTGACGTTGCAATCGCGGATACGGCGCTATTATCTGCTGGTGTTACGCCAAATAGCTTTGATTTCGAGGAACAGCGTTTGGCTGAGGCATCCCGGGAACTTCCACTGATGCGCAGACGTATACTGGAAATGCTTTTTGTCGAAGAGCTTACACCATCTGAAATTGCAGCAAAACTCCACTGCTCTGTACAGCATGTATACAACCAGCGCTCCCTTGCAATAAAGCGTTTAAGAGAGCGCCTTATAAAGGAGCGAAAAAATGACCGATAATGAATTTAGACTGCTTCTGGAAGCTGCTGTATGCGGAGACCGGAAAGCGTTGGATTCCCTGCTTGCTCTATATATGCCTCTGATTAACCGGCTGAGCAGTTATGCCGGTAATCTCGACGAGGATTGTAGGCAATACATTATGCTGCATATTCTTCTGCATATTTCGGAGTTCAGAATTTAGCCAAAGGCTCCGGTGATTTGCCGGAGCCTTAAATTTTTTTCTCAGAGCATTAGATTTTGCGTTTTTCGAGTGTTTTTACTTTATGAAGGCAATCCCGTTTTCAATGAACCTTGAAAATCGCATAGCGGCGCCCTCTCGTTCCTCTGGCGGCAAGCGGCTATCCATTTGGTTTGGCAGGCCAAAGCCAAGAGCACATAAATACGGACGGCAACCGTATGCGCGATGATCCGCCAGGGGCAATAATGATACTTCCGTAATTCGCGGCCCGGCCATAATGAAGGCGGGGGGATGAGACTTCCATGGACCCGTTCGCCACGGGTGGAGGGTGACTGCATCGTTTGAAGGAATAAAACCTATTCAATTGGTCAAAATGGAGTTAGAGTTTAGGAAAGGAGTTCCTGTTGTGGATAGTTTAAGGATAAACGAAAGGTTGGAACAGCTTCGAGCCGTGGATGTCCGTTTCGTAGATAAAAACGACTTGATCGACCTGAATCAGGTTACGATTGATGAAACAAAACCTGTTCCGGAGCGAGTAGCTGAATTCATGCGTCAAATACAGAATCCCTACTGCTTTCGGATAGGGGATGTTGTGATAAAGGTTGTGTACAAGGAAAACGGACCGTCGTTTCAGCAGAATATGATCGATATGCTGCAAACGGTGTGAGGTCTGGAAAGTTATGGTTTTCGGCAAAACCGGTAGACTTATCAGCTGCGACATGTTAAAATAAGCAAGGATTCAGTCTGATACTCATCCGGAGATAATTGTCGGTGAACCTGACAAGTATATCAAAGGAGTGAGATTATGTCAGAGCTTACGAACTATAACGCCGCTATATATGTACGCCTCTCCAAAGAAGACGAAGATGCTTCTGACGGAAGAAAAAACGAAAGCAACAGCATTACCAATCAGAAACAGCTCATTCTCGATTATTTACAGGATAAACCCGAAATAAATATTGTATCCGTTCGTATAGACGATGGATATACTGGGACGAACTATGACCGACCTGCGTTCCAGCTTATGATGAATGACATCAAGGCTGGGGCGGTCAATTGCGTCGTTGTGAAGGATTTGTCCCGCTTCGGCCGAGAGTACATCAATGCCGGAAAGTATATCGACCGTCTTTTTCCTTTTTACGGCGTACGCTTGATAGCGATCAACGACAACATTGACACGGTGACGCGCGATTACGCAGATGATTTCAGCATCACGCTAAAAAACCTGATGAACGACAACTATTGCCGCGATATTTCCATGAAAATTCGGAGTCAATTTCAGGTTCGGCGTAAAAACGGAGAATATCTCGGCGCCTTTGCCCCCTATGGTTATATGAAATCCGAAGATGACCATACCAAATTAGAAGTCGATCCCTATGCAGCAGGCATCATTCAGGATATTTTTCGCTGGAAAATTGAAGGAATGAGCCAAGCGGCAATCGCTAAACGCCTGACAGAGCAAAGAGTTCTGGCGCCACTAGAATATAAGAGAAGCATGGGAAGCAGACTCAAGTGCAGCTTTCAGAAGCATGCAAAAGTCGAATGGACTGCTGTCGGCGTAGGGCGCATATTGTCAAACCGTGTGTATACAGGGACGATGATACAGGGCGTTCGCACAAGGCCGAATTACAAAATCAAAACAGTGGTTGTAAACCCGCCGGAGAAATGGGTCGTGGTTGAGCAAGCGTTTGAGGCAATTGTCAGTGAGAAAACGTTTGACCTTGTTCAACGCTTGCTGAAGATGGATACGCGTGTCTCTCCCGGGAAAAACGTTGTGTTTCCCCTTGCAGGGATGCTTTTCTGTGCAGATTGCGGAAGCCCCATGGTTCGCCGGACGATTACCGCTTCCGCAGCGAATAAGCAAATATGCTATGCTTGCAGCGCTTATAAAAACAGTGGAGCTTGCACAAGTCATGCGATTCCGGAACAGCAGCTTCTGGATGCGGTGCTTGCGTTGCTGCAGAAGCATATCTCCATGGTTGTTCAGATGGATGAGTGCTTAAAGGCGATCCAGGACGCGCCGCTTCAGCAGATCCGCGCACGCAAGGCTCAGGAGCGAATGGAAAAAGCTGAGATGGAAGAAACAAAGTACAGGAAGCTGAAGGCTTCTTTATATGAAGACTTCAAGGAGGATATTATCCCGAAAGAGGATTTTCTTGAAATACGGGCACAGTACGATACTAAAATCACGGATGCGCTGATCGCGAAAGAACAGGTTCAGCGTGAACTCAATTTGGAACTTGACAAATCGGGCCGACGGAGCCAATGGGTCCAAGACCTGATTGCCCATCAAAATATTCCATCGCTTACAAGAGCTGTTGCTGTTGAATGTATGGAACAGATCCGCGTGTATGAAGACAAGACCTTGGAGATTGAGTTTGCGCATGCGCAGGACTATGCCGAGATGTTGGCACAGGTTCAGGAAAGCTGCAGCAATGTTGCGGATAGCGATAAGGCGGTGGTTTGAAATGGCAAGAACGAGCAGAAAAAACATAGTGGCTCCGGTGAAATCACCCCCTACACCAAAGTCGGAATATTCTGCGGCTTTGTATGCCCGTATCTCGGTTGAAGATGAACGAAAAAGAGAAGCTGACACCATTGGCAACCAAATTCAGCTTCTTCGGGATTTTGCAGGCGAGGATCCGGATATCAGCGTATTTGATGTGTATTGCGATGACGATGTATCCGGGACGGATTTTCAACGGCCGGAGTTTTCCCGCATGATGAACGATATCCGGGACGGGAAAGTAAATTGCGTCATTGTAAAAGACCTGTCGCGCCTTGGCCGAAATCATCTTGAGTCCGGCGAGTTTATTGAGATGGTATTCCCGTATCTGAATGTGCGCTTCATTTCTATTACGGATAGATTCGATTCGCTATATAAGCAGGCAGATATTTCTGTGCAGATAAAGAACCTTCTAAATGAACGTTACGCAAAAGATGTGTCAAAGAAGATATGCTCCGTGATGGAATCCATGCAGAAGCAGGGGAAATACGTGGGCAGCAAGGCGCCGTATGGGTATTTAAGGGATCCGATGGATAAACATCATCTTGTCATAGACCCGGAAGCAGCGCCCATCGTAAGGGAGCTGTTTGAGATGGTTGCCGAGGGCTGCACTCTGCATTATGCAGCTGTCACAATGAATGATAGAGGAATTCCTTCCCCCGGTCGTCATAATTTCAACCTCGGTCTGGTAAAGAGTGATAAATTCAAGAATTCTCTCTGGTATCAACAGACCGTGAGAAAAATCCTGATTGACAGGACATATCTCGGATGGACAATCGGCGGGAAATACCGCTCAGACTTCTATAGCTCGGGGGAGAAGAAAAGCAAGGCAGTCCCCAAAGAAGATTGGATCATTACAAAGGGCACTCACGAGCCAATCGTTTCGGAAGGGCTTTTTGATTGCGTGCAAAAATATTTCGATGACCTAAAGCACACGGCAGGAGCAGCGACAAAGTACAACTGTAAAAGCAAGCAGGCGAGTATTTTTAAGGGGCACCTGCGCTGCGGGGAATGCGGGAAGGCAATGTTTCTGCGTGCCAAGAAGAACAATGGAAAGACGACATGGTGGTATTACTGTACTCTGCATGAAAACTACAATTCGTCCTACTGCCCCAAAAAGGCGGTGAAGAAAGAAGAACTGGAATCGTCCGTTCTACGCTTGATAAAAGTTCAAATGCAGCTGTTTACCGATGCACAGGCAATCGTTGCATCCTTAAATCAACGAGAGAAAAATAAAAGCCGATATAGAATTTTTCAAGAGCAGATTCGAAGTGTTATGGCAAGGATAGACCTGTACGGTGAGCGGAAAGCCACGCTCTACAGGAGCTTCAAAGAAGGCATCCTTTCCGAGCAGGAATATATCGCTGAAGCGAATGCGTGCGCAACCAAGGCGGATGAGCTTAGGATATTTGCCCATGAGCTTGAAAAAGAGGCGCAGAAGTATTCTCCCGAGTATAAAGGGAGCACCTACTGGACGGAGCTCATCAAAGAGTATGGCAATCGCACAGAGCTGGACGCTGCAATGGTGGACGCCCTAATTGACGAGGTAGTACTGTTCAACGACGGTCACTATGAAGTGAAGCTGAAGTATCGGGACGAAATGGAAGAGCTTCTCCTCAATGCGGCTCTTTGGCAGAAGGAGTCACAGCGCTATGCCTGAAAAGACGCTTGCCATGTATATTCGCCTTTCTGTCGAAGACGGAGATCTTCGCTCATCAACGGATAAGAGTGAGAGCAACAGTGTTGCCAATCAGCGGAAGATCCTTCAAAGCTATATCGAGCAGACTCATGATCTGCTCTCTTATCGCATTACGGAATTCTGTGATGACGGTTATAGCGGAACCAGCTTTGAGCGACCGAATTTCAAGCGCATGATGGAACTGGTTCGCAGAGGAGATCTCCATTGCATTATTGTGAAGGATCTATCCCGCTTCGGCCGTGAGTATTTGGAGGTAGGAGCGTACCTCGAATTGATTCTTCCGCTCTTTGGCACGAGGTTTATTTCCGTCGGCGATGCCTTTGACAGCAATGATTACATCGGAACGACCGGAGGCATGGAACTTGCACTGAGAAACCTTGTAAATGGGATGTACAGCAAGGATCTTTCCCTGAAAATCCGAAGCGCCGTAAAAATCCGCAACCGTAGAGGCTTGTACTGGGGTGGTCAAGCCTTCTATGGCTATCGGTTGGATCCATCGGACAAGCACAAGCTTTTAGTGGATGAAGATGTCCGTACAACGATAGAAAGAATCTTTGAATGGTGCATTGAAGGTTTGAGTACGATGGAAATTGCTAAACGTCTCAATGCACGAAAGATACCATCCCCGGCGGAGCATAAAAGGCAGAACGGAGAGCGCTACAATGGGCGGGTTCTTGAAAGCGAACCGCTGTGGCTTGGCGGAACGGTTCGAAAGATTCTGAACGATGAAAGATATACCGGGAAGATGATAAGCGGAACCAGAGAAACTGTGGGTATCCGCTCGAATAAAATGCGAAGCCTCCCGAGAGAGGATTGGGTCGTTGTTGAGGGAACGCATGAGGCTATCATTTCGCCTGAAACCTATCAGCAGGCGATCAGTGCGCTGAAATCGCGGATACGGACTGTAAATAACAACACTGCCGGAAACCGTTCACAAAATCTGTTCGTCTGTGGGTACTGCGGCCGAAAACTGCAGCGCTCTCACGGGAAACAGGTTCATCTGTTCTGTGTGCGGGCGCGTTTTGAGCATAGCCCCGGATGTGAATCCTTGCATGAGAATGTTGACGCATTGCAGGCCAATACGCTGCAGGTGGTAAAGCTGCATGCCAAATTGCTGCTTTCAAAATCAGATTATATCAAAAATCTGGACAGCTCCAAGCGTGAGCAGATAAAGAGCCAGATCCGCATTGCTGATATGAGGTTGGGGCACATCAACAGCACAAAGGGATTTCTATATGAGGAGTACCGTGCAGGCAAATACACCAAAGACCGGTTCAAAGAGATCCAGCAAACGAATCAGATGGAATGTGAACGATTGCAGATCCAAATCAAGGATCTGAGGAAGGAACTGGAGGATTGGAACAAACGGTATGACGCAGCCTGCAACACCACGCAGAGCGTAAAGGATATTCTGGCTCTGTCAGAATATCGTCCGGAAGTGATTGCCCGGCTTGTGGATCAGGTGCGTGTTTTTGAGAACGGGAGGGTCGAAATTGAGTTTCGCAACGTAGATGCATTTGAAAGGCTCCTTTTGCCAGAGAGCATTTCACATCCCATGAAGCACAATGCTGTTTAGCAAAGATGTCCCCAAATTGCTCTCGAACAGGGATGTTCTTGTCTGCCCAAATCCCTATTATCACAGCAATTATCCCTATTATCACAGCAGTTTTGCGAAAAAGCCGATTTTTTTAGAAATTTGAGGAGCAAAAAACTCAGTAAAATAGGGCAAAAATTTCCCTCGTCCCTATCTTGACACAAGCAGAAGGCTATGTCATGGGGGTCGCGGCAAAGATGTTCAACATCGCGGGCCCTGTGCTGGTCTACGGCGTCAGCGCCTCGATCCTTGCCGGCTTGTTGGCGCTCATCTTTCCGGGGTGCATTGCATGAAGAATCACAGAGGAAAACGGACGCTGCTGTTTCCTGACGCGCCGCGGGTCACGGCCGCCGCCTCCATCGTGAGCGAAACGGAGGGCAGGGGGCCGCTGGGCGAGCGGTTCGACTATGTGCTGCAGGACGATACCTGGGGCGAGGACAGCTTTGAACGGGCCGAGTGCCGAATGTTTGAAGAAGCGGTGCGGCTTGCACTCAAAAAGAACGGCCGCACGCCGGAAGAACTGGACTGCCTGTTGGGCGGAGACCTTTTGAACCAGATCATTACCGCGAACTATGCTGCGCGGCAGCTCAACACGCCGTTTCTCGGCCTGTACGGCGCCTGTTCGACCATGGCGGAATCACTGCTGCTCGGCAGCGTGCTTGTGGAGGGCGGGTTTGCAGAGCGCGTGGCGTGCGTTGCATCGAGCCATTTTTCAACGGCGGAGCGGCAGTACCGATATCCGCTGGAGATGGGGACGACCGTGCCGGAGACCGCGCAGCGCACGGTGACGGGCGCGGGCTGCGTGCTGCTTTCGTCGTCCGCTTCGGAGCAGGACGTCTTTCGCAGGATCCGGATCCGCGCGGCAACGATCGGGCGCGTGGTGGATCTCGGGATCACGGACGCGTCGAATATGGGCGCGGCGATGGCGCCGGCGGCCTGCGATACCATCCTGACGCATCTGAAAGACATGAACAGGGAGGCCGCGGATTATGACATGATCGTGACGGGCGACCTGGGACGTTTCGGCAGCGAGATGCTGTTTTCCCTTTGCAGGGAGCGCGGCGCGGATCTGTCGGGACGGCATCTGGACTGCGGCTGCATGATCTACCCGCCGGAGGAAAAATACCATTGCGGCGGCAGCGGTTGCGGCTGTTCTGCGGTCACGCTTGCCGCGGAATTGCTGGATCGCATGGAACACGGCACAGTGCGGCGGATGCTGTTCCTTGCAACGGGTGCGCTGCTCTCTCTCTCTGCGACCATGCAGGGCGAGAGTATACCGGGCATTGCCCATGCGGTCGAGCTGGAGCAGGAGGGATGATCATGGATTGGATGCTGTATTTGAAAGCGTTTGCGGTCGGTGGGCTGATCTGCGTCGTGGGACAGCTGCTGATCAGCCTGACGCGGCTGACCCCGGCAAGGATCCTGGTGCTGTTCGTAACGCTCGGCGTTCTGCTGGGCGCGCTCGGCTTGTATGCGCCGCTGGTGGACTTCGCGGGTGCAGGCGCATCGGTCCCGCTGACGGGATTTGGGTATTCGCTTGCCAAAGGCGCGATTCGTGCCGCGCGGCAGAACGGCGTGATCGGTGCGTTTACGGGCGGGATCACGGCGACGGCGGGCGGCGTTGCGGCCGCGATCGCATTTGGGTATTTGTTTTCGCTCCTGTCACGGTCAAAAACAAAAAAGTAACCGCGCCCGCTTCCGAAGGAAAAAACGGTCATAGCTGCCGTTCTCTTCAGCGCCGGCTTGCCCGAACAGGCAGGCCGGCGTTTTTGCCGCCGCGCTTTACGCTTGTAAACGGAGGCGATGTTCCTTATAATGAAATCGGTAAGAGCACGAGGAACGGAGGCGTTCGCATACAATGGACGGAACATTCGTCACGCTGACTGCGGAAAACTTGAAAACAGAGCATTTGTGCTGCATCATCCGCACAAAAAAGCCGCATCCGGGCGTGGAGGCGAAGCGCGCATGGCTGGCGGCGCGGCTGCCGGAGGGACATGTGTTTCGCAAGCTTGACGCCAAGGCGACGGTCTTTATCGAATACGCGCCGCTGGAATCAGCCTGGGTCCCCGTTGAGGGAGATAATTTTCTTTATATCTATTGCCTGTGGACACTCGGCGAGTACCGGGGGAAGGGCTATGGAAACGCCCTGCTGAACGATTGCATCGCGGATGCAAAAGCCAAGGGAAGATCCGGCGTCTGCGTGCTGGGCGCGGAAAAACAGAAAGCGTGGCTGACGGATCAGGCGTTTTTGAAAGAACGGGGATTTGAAACGGTCGATACAACCGAAAACGGGTACGCGCTGCTCGCACTGTCCTTTGACGGCACCAAACCGCATTTTACAGAAAACGCCAAAACCATGCGGATCGACGAGCAGGGACTTGTCGTCTATTATGATCCGCAATGTCCGTACGCCACACAGAGCATCGCGCAGATCGAGACCTACTGTAAGGACAATGGCGTCCCGGTCGAGTTTCGGCTGGTGGATACGCTGGAGAAGGCGAAGGCTTTGCCCTGCGTATTCAATAACTGGGCGGTGTTTTACCGAGGGGCGTTCCAGACGGTCAATCTGCTGGATACCGCAGCTCTGAAACGCATCCTGAAATGACGTGAAGGCGTTCGTCCCCCAAAAAACAGAAAACGTCTGCATCTTGAACACGGTTCCGATGCAGGCGTTCTAATTTTGCCGCGTTTCGCCGGCACGGCTCAACCCTGGATATAGTTCGTGAGATCGTCGCGGAAAACGGATCGGTGCCGATTGCTGATGGGAAGAATCTCGCCGCTTTCCAAATGCAGACAGAACCGTTCGATCTTTCTGACGTGCGCAAGATTGACCAGATAACTGTTATGGGGGCGTGAAAACAGCTCTGCGGGCAGGATCTCTTCAAGCGCCGCCAGCTTGAGCGCGGTTTCGTGACGCACGCCAATGCAGTTGGCGATCGTTGTACGGCGCATCCTCTCAAAATACAGGATCTGCGACAGGGCAAGAACGACGGTTGCATTGCAGCGTACGGGCAGGAGGATGCTGCTTTCCCGACTGTTGCGCACGCGCGTTTTCGCCTTGTCCAGCGCAAGCAGCAACCGGCTCCTGTCGATCGGTTTTGTGAGAAAGTACACATGATCCGCATCGGAAATATCGACGGCGTGTGAGAGATAAGCGGAAACAAAAACGATCTGCGTCGTGGGTGAGATGCGGTTGAGACTTTGCGCCAGGGCAATGCCGCTTTCCATACCGATCTCTATGTCGAGGAACGCAATGTCGAAACTGTACGACGAGAGTACACGCTGTTCCAAAGCGGCGGCAGACGAAAAGCATTCCACAACGCACGGGTCGACAGCGTGGCTTTCCAGAATGAAGTGGCGCAGCTGTGCGGCATGCTCCGGAATGTCGTCGCAAATTGCAATTTGAAACATAGGGATACTCGTCTCCGTAAGTTTGATTATGTAAGCCGTGTAGTATCAATATAATTCTATGTGAAATATACCTAAATTATATAGCATGGAATGCACGCGGGCTGACACAAATATGCAGGATACTGTACGATTATGTCTCTTTTTGGACAGTGAGCGGGAAAGCACGACGCGTCAAATATGGATTTCAAGAGAAAACAGCGGCCCAAAGAGAGACGGTCACGGGAAAACGCGTTCGAATTGCGTTCGGCGTTGCGGTATGCGGCGACATGCCCTGCGCAGCGCTTCCGCGTCTTTTTGTAAAGAAATGCGGCGACCGCGAAACATACCGCAGGAAGGGGGGGGTGCTTGAAATCAGCGGGAAATAGGGATATAATCACTTTACTATGAAATGGAATCGAGTGTCAAAATGGGTTCGCAAGCTTCTTCTTCCGGTATCGGATGCGATACTGCTCTGCGCCGCGCTTTGCCTTGCGTTCTTGATGCGCTTTGAATCCGGAGCCGATCAAACGCTCAATGCTTCCTACACGTTTTCGCGCCTGTTTTATATCGTGGGAGTATATCTTGCCGCCTTTTGGGTCGGCGGCGTTTACGAGATCCTCTGGAATTATGCCGGCAGCGGCGAGGTGATTCGGCTCGGCGGGCTGTGCGGTGCGGCATGTCTTGTTTTGATCGCAATGGATATGGCGTTCGCCTGGAGTGTTTCTCGCGGAATGCTTGTCATGCAGGCGCCGATCGCAATCGTTCTCATCGGCGGTTCCCGCCCGCTTTGGAGGATCGTTGCAAACGCTGCCTGGCTGAAAGATCGCTCTGCACGGGGAAAAATGAAGCCGGGGCCGCGTCTGATGATCGTCGGCGCAGGAGACGCGGGAGCATATCTGCTGAACATGTGCGGCAGTGACCCGTCGCTCGGCCGTCCGATCCTGTTTGTGGACGACGATCCGCAAAAGCAGAAGCAGCGCATTCATGGGGTTGCCGTTCGCGGCACGACCGGCGACATTCCAAAGCTTTCCGTAAAATATGATATTCAGGAGATCGTCATCGCCGTACCGGATTTGCGCGGGAGCGCCTTGAACGCGTTGGCGGAGAAGTGCAAGGAAACGCCTTGCCGCGTTCGGATCCTGATGCAGATGCAAACGCCCGAGAACGCAAAGACGCATCCCGGAATGTTTGTGCGCGAGTTGAACATATCGGATTTTCTTTCGCGCGACGAGGTCACGCTGGATACAGAGGGCATCTCCGAGTATCTTGCGGGCAAACGAGTGCTCGTGACCGGCGGCGGAGGCTCGATCGGAGCGGAATTGTGCCGCCAGATCATGCGCTTTTCACCGCGGGCGCTCATCCTGTTTGACATATACGAGAATTGCGCATATGAGCTTTTATGCGAGCTGCGGCAGCGCTACGGGAAGGAGTGCCCGGTTCACGTCTCGATCGGTTCCGTGCGGGACGTGGAACGTCTGGAAGAAGTATTCGCGCAATATCGGCCGGAGGTCGTTTTCCACGCCGCGGCGCACAAGCACGTCCCGCTCATGGAAGACAGTCCTGCGGAAGCGATCAAGAACAATGTTTTCGGCACGCTCAATACGCTGGAGACTGCAAGCAGGCATCACGCGGAGCGGTTTGTGCTGCTTTCAACGGACAAAGCGGTAAATCCGGCAAACGTCATGGGCGCTACAAAGCGGGTCGCGGAAATGCTCATCCAGTATTATGCAAATAAGACGGAAATGAAGTGCATGGCCGTACGCTTCGGCAACGTTTTGGGTTCCCACGGCAGCGTGATCCCGTTGTTTGAACGACAGATACGAAACGGCGGCCCCGTAACGGTCACGCATCCGGATGTGCTTCGATACTTTATGACCATCCCGGAAGCGGCACAACTTGTTTTGCAGGCGGGCAGTCTTGCAAGAACGGGCTCGATTTGTGTGCTCGACATGGGAGAGCCTGTGCGGATTGACGACTTGGCAAGACGGCTGATCCGGTTCTACGGCTATGAGCCCGGCGTAAATATGGACGTTGTGTATACAGGACTGCGGCCCGGAGAGAAGCTGAATGAAGAATTGTTTACAGAGAATGAACGCAGCTGCATGGGACGTACGGCGCATGAGCGGATCATGATCGCCCCGGTCACGCTGCAGAACGAAGCGGCGTTTGAACGACGGCTGATCGCCCTCAGAGCGGCGGCGGCACACAATGATGCGGGCGCTATGGATGCGCTCGCGCAGATCGTCCCGGGCTATCGCGGAGAGCAAAACAACGCGGATGACGCGGCGGTTTCATGTGCCTGCGGCCTGACGACCGGCAGCGTTTAACTGAAAAATATAACGACAGACAGAAATAGAGGGGGGAACACCATATGGGTGATTTGACTGGAAGAACCGCCATTGTTACCGGCGGCGGGAGAGCGGCACCGGATGACGGAACGCGTGGATCGATCGGCTACGGCATTGCGACTGCGTTTGCAAAAGAGGGCGCAAACCTGGTGCTGACCGGACGCAATGTTCAAAAGCTGACAGATGCAAAGGATGAATTGGAGCGGCTGTACGGCGTGCGGGTGCCTGCCGTGCAGGCGGACGTCAGCGCGGGCGCGGACAATGAAACAGTCGTCGAAAATGTGGTACGGCAGGCGTGGACGCGTTCGGCCGTATTGATGTGCTGATCAACAACGCACAAGCGTCCGCATCGGGCGTGACGCTTGCGGAACATACGACGGAACAATTCGATCTTGCCGCGTACTCGGGGCTTTATGCAACGTTTTATTACATGAAAGCTTGTTATCCGTATCTCAAGGAAACGCGGGGATTCATGATCAACTTTGCATCCGGCGCCGGTCTGTTCGGCAATTACGACCAGTGTGCATACGCGGCGGCCAAGGAGGGGATCCGCGGCTTGACGCGCGTTGCCGCAACGGAATGGGGACAGGACGGCATCAATGTGCATATCGTATGCCCGCTCGCCTGGACCGCGCAGCTTGAGAAGTTCCAACAGGCGTACCCGGAGGCATTCAAGGCAAACGTGAAAATGCCGCCGATGGGGCATTTCGGGGATGTTGAAAAGGAGATCGGCCGCGCTTGCGTACAGCTTGCATCGCCGGATTTCAAGTATATGAGCGGGGAGACCATCACACTGGAAGGCGGCATGGGGTTACGGCCGTAAGAACGCACAGCACAAAGCGGGCGGTTCGCAGGAGAACCACCCGCTTTTCTGTCAACAAGTTCGGAATGGGTGGAAAGCGGGCGTTTCCCGAAGACCAATATGTTCAAATGCTGAATACCGAATGGCAAAATAGCAAACGACGTCCCGAAAGAGCCAGCCGCAAGAAAGCATCGACCGCGCTCAGTCGAGGCAGGCCGCACCGATGATACCCGCATCGTTGCCGAGCGCCGCGGCGGCAAGCGCCGGCAGAGGAGCGACCTCGCCGGCAAAGGTATGCCTGGGCAGTTTTTCGCGGATCGGTCCGATCAGGTATTCGCCCTCGCGGCTGATGCCACCGCCGATGAGAATCAGGTCGGGGCGGAATACGTTTGTATTGAGAAAGCTGCCGAGCCCGGCGGCCACATAGGAGGTGTAACGGTCGACAACGGAGAGCGCGGCGCCGTCGCCTTGCCTCGAACAGTCGAAAGCGGTCCGGCCGTCGACGCAGCCGCCGTTTTTGACGGCATATGCATGCATGAGAGAATCCGGAGCGGCGGCCATCGCTTCCTGCGTAATCCGGATCAGGGCGGAAACAGAAGCGTAGACCTCATAACATCCCCGATTACCACAGCTGCATGAAAGGCCGGCGTATTCTAGAAGCGTATGGCCAAGCTCGGTGCCGAGACCGTTTTTTCCCGTGAATAGCCTGCCATCCATGAGAAAAGCGCTGCCGACGCCGGTCCCGAGCGTGATGAGAAGCACGTTGTCCGCGCCTTTTGCAGCGCCCGCTGCGACCTCGCCGAGGAGCGCGCAGGAGGCGTCGCTGCCGATATGAACAGGAACGCCGAGCTGCGCCGAAAGCGTTTGCTGCAAGGGAACGTGCGACCAGCCCAAATTCGAGGCCGCAAACACTTCGCCGGTTTTCGGATTGACGCGGCCGGGCGTACCGATGCCCACAGTCCGCAGCGCTGCGGGAGAAAGCCCGGCTTCGGAAAGCAGCGCACGCGAAACAGAAGCAATGTCCGCGATCAGAGCGGCGGCGCTTCTTGCGTGCGGATCGGTTTTTGCACTCTTGTGTGCGGTGATTTGAAATGTTGGATCGATAAGGCCGACCTTGAAGGTCGTGCCGCCGAGATCAATGCCGAGACGATATTGCAAAGGGAAACCTCCTGAAGTATGGACGCTTGTTCGAGGGTCATTGGATCACGCGTTTTTCGCGCCATTTTCCGCTGCGGTAGCGGAGCAGGAAACAGACGCTCCGTCCGACCCAGTCGCAGTACATGGCGTACCAGATGCCGGGGACGCCGAGGTGCAGCAGATTGACAAACACATAGCAAAGACCGACTCGGAGCGTCCACATGGAGATCATCGAAACGATCATCGTATAGCGGGTGTCGCCCGCGGCGCGCAAAACGTTGGGAAACGGGAAGGCGAGCGGCCATAGTGTGACCTGAAAAGCCGCGTAGACGGGCAGAAGCTGGAATACGATGGCTTTTGCCGCATCCGAAAGCGCAAACAGGCCGACCAGAGGACGCAGGATCAGCAGCAGCGTTGCATTGAGAACGATGTTGCAGGCATAAACAAAGAGCATGAGACGCCGCACATAGTAACGCGCCTGATCGTATTCGCCAGCACCGATACATTGCCCAACGACGGTAATGAGGCCGAGGGAGATGGCGCCGCCCGGCACAAGGAGAAAGTTGGCGATACTGCCGGAAATCGCGTTTGCGGCGATGGCGGCCGTGCCGAGCCCCGCAAGGAACCCCTGCACGATGAGTTTGCCGATGTTGAACAGACTGTTTTCAACGCCGCTCGGAATGCCGATACGCAGAATGCTGCGGATCATGGGCCATTCAAAATGTACCTTTTGCAGATCGGCTACATAGACCACGTTGTGGTGGTTGCCGATCAGACGCAGAATGACGATCGCTGAGACCGCGCGGGAGATCAGCGTCGCAGTCCCGACGCCCGCAGCGCCCCAGCCGCAGACGTAGACAAGAAATGCATTGCCGCCGATGTTGATGATGTTCATCAGTATGGCCGTGAACATGGAAATGCGGCTGTTGCCCATGGAACGGTAGAGCGCAGCGCAGGCGTTATAGATCGCAAGGAACGGAAACGACAGCGATGTCAGAAGAAGGTAGGTGACGGCATTGTCCATGACCTCCGGCTCGATTGCGCCGAAAAGCAGGCGCAGCAGAGGCCGCCGTGCGGAGAGCGCGATCCCGGCGAGCAGCAGGCCGAGGATGAGTGCGCTGTACAGCAGCTGTTTGGCGGCCGTCCGTGCATTTTTCTCTTCGCGACGTCCGAGATATTGCGAAACGACAACAGCGCCGCCGGTGGAAAGTGCGGCCATGATCTGAATGATGAGATTGTTGATGACGTCCACGAGCGAAACGCCGGATACGGCAGCCTCGCCGACGGAGGTGATCATCAGGGTATCGGCAATGCCGACGGTGACGGCGAGAAACTGTTCTACGATGAGCGGCCCGATCAGACGGATCAGGGCCGAACGCGAAAACAGACGCCCGCCGGAATCGAGTGAAAGCTGGCGCATGGATCCCTCAACGGCGAATTAGAATTTTTTAAAGTCCTCCACGTTCAAAACGAACACGGTCGCGCCGCCGACGACGACCTTGAGCGGGATGGAGGCGCTGTCAACGGCGTGCGGAATGCCTGCTGCGGGAACGGTCACGGTGTGGCGGCGGCTGGATTTTTCGCGAATATCCGAAAGCGCGAGTTCCAGGTTTTCTTCATCAACACCAATCATCAGCGTCGTATTCCCGCCGCGCAGAAAACCGCCGGAGGAAGAGATCCGGGTCACGCTGATATCGTGATCGATCAGGGCGCGGGTCAGTGCTTTGACGTCATCGTTTTGTACGACTGCGAATAAAAGCTTCATAATCGAGCCTCCAAACCATAGATTTTCGGTCGTTATAAGAAACACGGGGGAAACGGACGCGAGCCGTTTGCCGTACTTGATTATAGTATAGCATAAACGGGAAGAGATTCGCACGAAAAAAGTTAGAGCGCAGACTGCGGAAACGAAAGGGTATGGCCGTGACGGCCGTTTACGGAAAAATACTGCCGGCCGGAACGGGTTTGCGTCGAAAATCTGAACAATACGCTTGACAGAGGGAAGGACCAATGTTAAAATATAGTTCGTTTCTGGGTGTGGCGCAGTTTGGTAGCGTGCCTGAATGGGGTTCAGGAGGCCGGAAGTTCAAGTCTTCTCACCCAGACCATAGAACCACCGCAGTATAGACCTACGGTGGTTTTTTCATTGATGCGATATACGTAGCATGAAGAATCGGGATTTGCTTAAGGGGTGGATTACATGAAAACAATTATACCTTGGATGTTAGCGACAGCAGTAATTATGTTGGTGTTTCCATGGCTTGCGGTTACATTCATAAAAGGCGATGGCGGCATGGCAGCTTGCTTCATTCTGTTTTTTGCAGTGAACCCTATTTATGCAATTTGTTCCGGAGCATACGCCGGTAAGAACATAAAAAAATTTTGGATATTACCAATTATCACAGCGCTATTCTTTTTGCTTGGGACATGGCTGTTCTTTAGTATGGGAGAAAAAGAATTTATTTTATATGCGTTGGGATATTTGCTCTTAGGAATTGTAGCAGAGTTAATTTCCATGTTTGTAAAGAAAAAGAGTTTAAGAGGTTAAACAAATCCCGATTTATCGAGCAGATTAAAAAACTGAAGTAAAGCCAGCAAGCAGAGCAATTACAAATACAATCAATTCGGCTGAAGGACAAGTCTTTCACATTGCCCGTAAGTCGCCGCGCATGCGCCGTTCGTGCCGGCTGTGTTTTTGTAGGCTTCTTTCCGTGGTGATCTTGTAGATCTGCACATCGTAGGTACTGGTCTGGTACTGCTGCATGACCAGATCGACGCGGGGGAGTCATGTCCGCGAATACCAACGAGCTGCGCCTTGCGCAGCTCGTGTTGCATTCACAGTGTATTCGCCGTCTCTACTCCTGATACTGCTCCATCACGACGGCGAGCAGCGGCTTTTTGATCGGAGACAGATATTCTTCGCGATATACCTCGGGAGGGATCGTTTCAAATTCCTCTGCATGGAGCACGATGACCGTCTCGGCAAGACAACTGTATACGGCGTTGCGGCCAACAATCAAATGGTCGAGCAGCGCTATATCGAGACTCTTGAGCGCCGCGCGCACGCGTTCTGTAATGGCAAGATCCGATTCGGACGGCAAGGGACTGCCCGACGGGTGATTATGCGCAAGCAGCACGGAATGCGCGTGTTGCAGCAGCGCCTGCTCAGCGACGAGCCGCGGATGCACAGCCGCCTGATCCAGCGTCCCCATGGCGATCTGCCGGGTAGAAATGAGCGTGCGCTGCGTATTCAGACAGAGCAGAAGCGCCGTTTCATTGGGCTCCGCAAGGAGAAGCTCGTTGACAAAGCGCGCGCTTGCAGCGGGCGTATTGAGCCGCACACGGCCGTCGCGGCCGGAAAAACGGCGCAGCGTCATGCGGCGCTGAACGTCGTGCTGAAGCCGAAGGAACATGGCGGTGCTTTCTCCGATCCCGGGAACGGAGGTCAGTGCGGAAAGCTCCGCGGAGAGCACGCCCTCGAGCGAACCGAACCGTTCGAGCAGCGCGTGCGCGATCTCGTTGACGTCGCGGCGGGGAATGGCGTAGGTCAGAAGCAGCTCGAGCAGCTCGTGATCTGCAAAAGCCCCCGCGCCGCTCTGCTCATAGCGATCCCGCAAACGCTGTCTGTGCCCGCTGTGCGAATGCTCCATAGTTCGACCTCCACCAATCTAAACATCTTGTACCATTATAAGGAAAAGTAAGAACTGTGTCAAAACAATGTGCAGAGGAAAACGAAAAAATGATTTTTCGGCATTCCTCTTGTCAAATCTGACGGATGTGGGTAATATAGAAATGAATATTATTTTGGAGAATTGTGACCATGCGGATTTTGTCTGCGGACGATCTTGAACGATGCGGTCTCGGAGAAAAAACGCATGTACTCCTTGCTTTTTCCGGCGGGTCGGATTCCACGGCGTTGCTGTTTGCGCTGCATGAAGCATGGCGCGCAGGAGAGATATCGGCGTTGTCCGCCGCGCATTTCAACCACGGCCTGCGCGGTGCGGATGCGGATGCGGACGAACGGTTTTGCAGGGAATTGTGCGCAAGACTGGGCGTATCGTTTTATAGAGGAAACGGCGATGTGCGGGGGTTGGCGCGTCGGGAAGGGAAAAGCGTGGAAGAAGCGGCGAGAACGCTGCGATATGCGTTTTTGCTGGAAACGATGCATAAGATCGGGGCGGACTGCATCGCAACGGCGCACCATGCAAACGATCAGGCGGAGACGCTGCTGCTGCATTTGCTTCGCGGCGCGGGGCTGACGGGCCTATGCGGGATGCTGCCGGTACGCGGACGCATCATACGGCCGTTTCTCGGCAAAACACACGAAGAACTGCTCGCCTTTCTGCGGGAACGCGGCGAGCGGTACTGCACCGATGCGACCAACGCCGACACGGCGTATGCAAGAAATCGCGTGCGAAGGGAGCTTCTGCCCCTGATGCAGAGCTTTCAGCCGGAGATCGTCCGGCATCTTGCCTCGACGGCTTCGCTGCTTGCGGAAGAAGAGGCGTATTTGCAGTCCGTCGCTGACAAAGCAAAACGGAAAGCCGAAGCGCAGGGAGGATATGACAGAAACGCACTGCGCTGCTTGCCCCGACCCGTGCAGCGGCGCGTATTGCTGACGATCCTGCGCGAGACGCTTGCGTATGATGTGCGCCGCAAAGATGTGGAACGTTTGGAAGAGCTTTTGGCCGGACAGCCGGGCGGCTGTATCGAATTGCGGCAGGGGAAGCACGCGTGGCTCGACGAAAACATTCTGCGGCTCGGCGTGCGAGCGGAGACACCGACGTTTTGCGAACCGTTCATGCCGGGAGAGATCTGTCGGACGGCGGGTTGGAGGATCCGCTCAAAGACCGTGCCTGCATATTGTCCGCCGTCGTCCGCATTTGAAGCATGTCTGTCGCTTGACCGGGTATGCGGGTCCGAAACGCGGCTGTATTTTCGCAGCCGACGCGCGGGCGATCGGTTTCGACCGCTTGGCGGGCCGGGGGAGCGGCTGCTGTCCGATGTGTTTACGGATCGTAAAACACCGGAACGCCTGCGCGGAGTTCCGCTGCTCTGCACGGATAACGAGATTCTATTTGTGCCGGGATATACCGTCGCGGAGCGCGTGCGCGTGACCGCGGAAAGTAAAAGGATCATATATATCAAACTTGAGGAGGATTTGGGGTTTGAGCGGCAAGAATTGCATGACGGGGGACATTGAACGGATTCTGCTCGACGAGGAGACCATCAAAAAGCGCGTTCGCGAGCTTGGAGAGCAGCTGTCGAAGGACTACGAGGACGAGGAGGTCATCCTTCTCTGCATTCTGAAGGGCGCGTGCGTGTTTTTCTCGGATCTTGCCCGGGCCATGGACGTCAAGCTCAAAATGGATTTCATGGGGATCTCAAGCTACGGAGACGCGGTGAAGACCTCGGGAATCGTCAGACTGACCAAGGATATCGATACGAGCATCACCGGCAAGCATGTGCTCATCGCGGAGGACATCATGGACAGCGGCCTGACGCTGACGCACCTCAAGCGCGTGCTCATGGAACGCCAGCCGGCCTCGCTCAAGATCTGCTGTCTGCTGGATAAGCCCGAGCGAAGAGAGTGCGACATTACGCCGGATTACTGCGGTTTCATTATTCCCAACGAGTTTGTCGTAGGGTACGGCCTGGATTACTGCGGCTACTACCGCAATCTGCCCTATGTCGGCATTTTGAAGCCCTCTGTGTACCAGAACAACGACTGATTTAGGAAGAATTGAGAACCGCGGCGCGCCCGATCGGGAAAACAACCAGCCGCGGCGGAGGATATGTCATTGAACAATAAGTGGATCAAGACGCTCATCATTTGGGCCCTGCTCTTTGCCGCCATCATCTGGATGGTGACGGGCATGGACACGGTGAGCAGCAAGCCGGACGAACTCGACTATAACACGGATTTCCTGTCGCTTGTACAGCGGACGGAGGCGTCGGAAGAAGCACCGGTCGGAGGAGAAAAAACAATCAAGGCGATCCAGGTCACCTATCGTGACATTTACGGCCTGTATGGCGACAGCAAGCTCACGCTCAAGGATCTGGAAAAACACGCGGACAAAAAAGCGGATTTCCACGTGGTCATTCCGTCGGAGACCACGTTCCGTTCCGATATGGCGGCGATCGTCTTTGCGGCGAATCCGGGGAAGTATCAGAGCGTGGACGAGATCGCTTCCAGCGACTACTCCTTTGCGTATGAGGCCACGGTGGTCAAGGAATCCGTCTGGTCGATCATTCTGCCGTCGCTGATCGTCGTCGTTGCATTCGCCGTATTCTATTTCTTCCTGATCCGGCAACAGGGCGGCGGAAAGCAGATGATGAACTTTGGCAAATCGCGCGCCCGGATCCAACTTGATGACAAAAACCGCGTGACCTTTAACGACGTGGCGGGAGCGGACGAGGAGAAGGGAGAGCTGAAAGAGGTCGTCGATTTCATGCGCGACCCCGCCAGGTTCAACGCCATCGGCGCCCGCATTCCCAAGGGCGTTCTGCTCGTCGGCCCTCCGGGTACCGGAAAGACGCTGCTTGCAAAGGCGGTCGCCGGCGAGGCGAAGGTACCGTTTTTCTCGATCTCCGGTTCGGACTTTGTTGAAATGTTTGTCGGCGTGGGCGCATCGCGCGTACGCGACCTGTTCCAGACGGCAAAGCGTGCAACGCCTGCGGTCGTGTTTATTGACGAGATCGACGCCGTCGGCCGTCATCGCGGCGCCGGCATGGGCGGCGGTCACGATGAGCGCGAGCAGACGCTGAATCAGCTGCTCGTTGAGATGGATGGGTTTGCACCGAACGAGGGCATCATCGTCATTGCGGCGACGAACCGTCCCGACATTCTGGATCCCGCGCTGCTGCGTCCGGGTCGCTTTGACCGTCAGATCACCGTGAACTATCCGGACGTGAAGGGCCGCGAAGAGATCCTGAAGGTCCATGCCCGCAATAAGCCGCTTGCCGACAACGTCAGCCTTGCGACGCTTGCGAAGCGGACGCCGGGCTTTACCGGCGCGGATCTGGAGAACGTGCTGAACGAGGCGGCGATCCTGACCGCACGGGACGGCGGGAAAAAGATCGGAATGCCGGCGCTCGAGGAAGCGATTACCCGCGTTCAAATGGGACCGGAGAAGCGCAGCCGCGTGATCACGGACGCGGACAAGAAACTGACGGCCTATCACGAGGCGGGCCACGCGATCGTGGCGATGAAGCTGCAAAACTGCGATCCTGTACATGAGGTGAGCATCATCCCGCGCGGCATGGCTGGTGGATACACCATGATGCTGCCGAAGGAGGACAAGAACTATGTGACGCGCGGAAAGCTCGAGGACAGCATCGCAATGTCGCTCGGCGGCCGCGTCGCGGAAAAGCTCCGCATGGGCGACATCAGCACGGGCGCCTACAGCGACTTGCAGGCGGCAACGCAGACCGCGCAGAAGATGGTCACGGAATACGGCATGAGCGAGGACATCGGCCCCATCTTCCTCGGCGGCCAGACGGAGGTCTTTATTGGCCGCGATTGGGGACACCAGAGAAACTATTCCGAGTCGCTCGCAGCGCGCGTCGACGCGGAGGTGCAGCGGATCCTTCAGGAGCAGTTCCTTCGCGCAGAGAAAGCGGTCGGCGCCGATATGGAAGCGCTTGATCGCGTCGCAAACATGCTTATGGAGTATGAGCGTGTGACGGGTGAAGAGTTTGCCGCGGTGTATCACGGCGCAGACCCCAAAGATGTTATCAAACCGGAAACGACGCAGGACACGGCGGCTGAGACTGTGAAAACGTCTGCGGACACCGAAGCGGAACAGACCGTACAGACTGCGGAAACGACCGAGGACAACGCCGAAGCGGAACCGACGGAGGAACGCTGACGCTTGGTTCGGAACGGCACAGGAAAAACAATGCGGGACGGAGCGATCTGCCCCGCATTCTATTTGGAGGGCAGAGTGGAACAGAGCAAACTGGATCTGCATTTGCACAGCTGCATGTCGGACGGAAGCTGCCGGCCTGCGGAAGTCGTGCGCCTTGCAAAGGAGGCGGGCGTTGTGATGCTGGCGCTTACGGATCATGATACGCTGGACGGACTGGCGGAAGCACAAGAAGCCGCGGAAGAAAGCGGACTGACTTTCCTGCCGGGCGTTGAGATCGATACGGAGTTTCCGGAAACACTTCATTTGCTGGGACTTGATTTCGATCCGGAGAACGCAAAGCTGCGCGAAACGCTGCAAGCGGTCGGCGATCGGCGAAAAGAACGCAATGAGATCATGCTGCAAAAGCTTGCGGCGCTTGGCTGCGACGTGCGCCCGTGGCTTGAAGCGCAGGAAGGGACGATGACTCGGCTCCACATTGCGCGCGCCCTTTGTACGGACGGATATGCAAAGGACATAAAGGATGCGTTTCGCCGCTATCTCGACCCCGGAATGCCGGGCTATGCGGCGGTCAGACGCCTGTCGCCCGCGGAGGCGATCCGGCTCGTTTTGGATGCCGAGGGCGTGCCGGTCGCCGCGCATCCGTGTCAGCTCAAGTGCAACGTGCGGCGCTTGATCGCGGAACTTACGGAAGCGGGACTGATGGGCGTGGAGGCGTATTATTCGAGCGCGACGCAGGGACAGATCGCAGAGCATGTGAGCATTGCAAGGCAAAACGGGCTGCTCGTGACATGCGGGAGCGATTTTCACGGTGCGAACCGGCCGGGTGTTGTTCCCGGATGCGCGTTCCGAGAGACGGAGACGCTCGAAACAACCAGAGCATTCTTTCTGAAGCGACACCAAATATCGGTCTGACGCATAGACTGTACCGGGGTGATCTTCGGTGAAAAAACGATGGAAAGCGGGACTTGCCGCTCTCGTGCTGCTCACGGCGGCCGTGGGCGGCTTCTGCTATATCAACCAAAACCTGCGCCCGGTTCTTCGGGGTCTTGCGAGCGCACGGGTGGAGGCGATCGCAGCGCGCGCAATGAACGATGCGATCATGGAGATCGTCGCCGAAGAGAGCGGGGAGCTGATCCGCGTCTATGAAAACGATACGCGGGTATATCTGCTGCAAGCGGACGGCGGGAAACTCAACGCATTGGCGGCCGCCTGTGCAAACGCCGCGCAGCAGAGGATCGTTTCGCTGGGCGATCAGGGCGTGACTGTACCTTTCGGCACGGTATCCGGCATTCCCATTCTCGCCGGCAAGGGACCGAAGCTCACGCTGCGGTTTACGCCCGCGGGCGCCGTCGCCTCGACGTTCAGCAGCGAGTTTACTTCGGCGGGCATCAACCAGACGAGACATCGCATCAACATTTGTCTCACGGCAAGCGTGCGCGTCGTTTTGCCGGGCGAGGCCGTGAAGCTCGTTGTGCGCGCGGAAGCGACCATTGCGGAAAACATCATTGTGGGCGACGTGCCGAACGCCTACACGAACGTCGCCAACGAAGAGGATATGCTGAACCTGCTGCCCTCCGAATGAGAAACGCATCTTTTGCAGAATACTGCCCGGGACGGCTTGCCCTTCCATGGGGCGTTTGCTATAATAGACGTGTCTTGGGATATCCCCATGAACAATATCGAAAAGAGGAAGTCGGATGTATACTGGTGCAGGCATCATCAAGATCTATGCGGGCAGTACTGGGCGGCCCTTTGCCGAAAAAATGTGCGCATACCTTGGAACGCAGCTCGGAGACGCGGAAACGATCAAATTCTCCGAGGGAAATATTTTTGTAAGGATCAATGAGTCGATTCGCGATAAGGACGTGTATCTTGTGCAGCCGATCGGTCGTCAGCCCAACGACGAATTTGTCGAGATACTGTTCTGGATCGATGCGTTCAAGCGTGCAAGCGCGAACTCCGTAACGGTCATCGTTCCATATTTCTCCTATGCAAAGGGCGATAAAAAGGACGAGCCCCGCGTTTCCATCCGGGCGCGCGTCTGCGCGGACTGCATCGAATCCGCAGGCGCCGACCGCTTTATTACAATGGATCTTCATGCGCCGCAGGTACAGGGCTTTTTCAAGATCCCGGTCGATCATCTGTACGCAAAATCCCTTCTTTGCGAGTATATTCGTAGGCAGGGGCTTGTTGACGACAATCTGGTCGTTGTCTCCCCGGATGCGGGAAGCGCGAAACGCGCAAGAGAATACGCGACGGAGCTCGGCTGCCCCGTGGCGATCGGCGATAAAATGCGCTCGGGTCACGATGAGAACGCGAAGGTCCTTGAGATCATCGGCGAAGTCACGGGCAAGAACTGCCTCGTGATAGACGATTTTTCGATCTCCGGCGGAACGCTGGTCGACATATCCCGCGGCCTGAAAGAGAAGGGCGCAAACCATGTGTTCGCGGCGCTGTCGCACAACGTGCTCTCCGCCAAGGGGATTCAGAAGATCGAAGAGAGCCCGCTGGAGTTCGTCGTTTCGACCGATACGCTGGAATGCCCGGACGCCGGTCTGTCCTCTAAGATCCGCTTTATCTCTGCCGCTCCGATGTTTGCACAGGCGGTCAAGATCGTACATGATCGCACGCCGATGAGCAGCCTGTTTGAGCAGCGCGTCAACAAGCGTATGATGGACATGAGCTTCATGGATCAGCCTACGCTGCTGAAGGATTAACAAAAGATCTGCCGAGCGGCTTCCGTTTGAAATAGCGGGAGCCGTTTGTCGTTTTGAAACAGGCAAAAGACGGCGCGCGGACGAAAACACGCGCTTTCCGGCAGAGATAGCGGAGCGTATAAACGGTGGCCCGACGCCTGTTTTGTGTTCAGGCGAAAATTCATCATTGACAGCGGCAAAACGCTATGATACTATTATAAATTTTATTTGACATCCGATCGCCGATTCCGATATAATGATAACAAATATAGCAGGGAAGGAGGACTCGGTGTGTTTCAGATCGGGGATCTGGTCTGCTATCCGATGCATGGCGTCGGCGTTGTGGAAGCGATCGAAGAACAATCGGTTCTCGGCGAACAAACACAGTACTACATGCTGCGTTTTGTCATGGGACGCATGACGGCCATGGTGCCGGTCGCTTCGGCGGAAGCCGTCGGACTGCGGCCGCTTGTCGATGCCGATGTTTGCGAGCGCGTTGCAGACTACCTCAGGAACGATGAGATCCAGGGGGAAAGCGATAACTGGAATCAACGCTACCGGGACAATCTGGACAAGCTCCGCATCGGTGATATTTTCTCCGTTGCCGAAGTGGTCAAATGCCTCATTCGACGCGAAAAAGAAAAAGGGCTTTCCGCAGGCGAGCGCAAGATGTTTTTGACTGCAAGACAAGTCCTTCTTGCGGAGCTCACGGCGTCAAGCGGGAAGGAGGAAACGGAGTTTTTACCCCTCGTCGGAGGTTGAACACAGCAGAATATCATCAATTCTCATATCAATCAGGAGGATCGTACCCTTATGCGGAAGTTTTTGCGCATATGTATCGCCGCGCTAGGGTTGGGCTTGGGCTGCGCCTTGACGGCGCTTGTGCTTTATAATGTAAAATATCCGGGATACGGTTATGTCATGCGGTATACGACCATGACGCCGGTTCTTGTCGGCATCTATGCGGTGGTGGGCATTTCATTCGGACTCATTTTTTATCTATACTCCCCGCATATCATTGACGGCGTCCGGCGTTTTTTCCGTGCGACGGAGAACTGGCTGCACAGAACGCCGGCGATGGATATCCTGTTCGGTGTGCTGGGGCTGATGCTCGGATTGCTGCTGGCATACCTGGTGAGCCTTGCCGTGCATACCATCAGCGTTCCGGTGCTTCCGGAGGCAATTTCTATCCTGCTCTACATTTGGTTCGGGTATCTTGGCTGTCGGTTCGGCATTACGCGTCGCGCAGACATTCTGAAAGGTGCGCGCGGCGGGAATGACGGCGTTCCGCAAAAAATATTGGACACGAGCGTCATTATCGACGGCCGCCTGTATGACGTCTGTAAGGCGGGATTCCTTGAAGGCACGCTCGTGATCCCGTCGTTCGTGCTGAAGGAGCTCCGGCACATTGCCGACAGCAGCGACGTTATGAAACGGAACCGCGGCCGCCGCGGACTGGACCTGATCAAAACGATGCAGGAAACGCTCCGTCAGCCGGTCATTGTCGAGGAGCGCGATTACGACGACGTCGATGAAGTCGATCTGAAGCTGCTCCGACTTGCGGCCGATCTCGGCGGCGTCCTTGTGACGAACGACTATAATCTCAACAAGGTCGCGGCGGTGCAGAACGTGCGCGTTCTGAATATCAACGATCTGGCAAATGCGGTCAAGCCTGTGCTGCTGCCAGGCGAGGAATTGACGCTTGCCATCGTAAAAGAGGGCAAGGAAGCGGGGCAGGGCGTCGGGTATCTGCCGGACGGCACGATGGTCATCGTTGATAACGCCCGACGTTGCATCGGTGAAGAACGGCGGCTCGTGGTGACCAGCGCACTGCAAACTTCGGCCGGCCGGATGATCTTTGCAAAGCTGAAATAACGGACGCAGAGACGGCCGAAAAAATCTGCGGATTTACTTGACATTATACCGATACGTCTACTATAATATCAAAGGTTATCAACGCGCAGCGCAGCCTGCGCGAGACGGGTGGTTCGACCGCCCCGAGTAATTCTGAAAAGCGAGGTGTAAGGGATGGTACGGACTTATCAGCCGAAAAAACGTCAGCGCAGCAAGGTGCATGGCTTCCGCAAGCGCATGAAGACCGCCGACGGTCGCAACGTTTTGAAGCGCAGACGCGCAAAGGGCCGCAAAAAGCTGAGTGCGTAAGGCATTCTTTTTGTGCGCACAAAAGGACACAAGCGTTTGCGGCAAGCATTGGCTTGCCGCACGTTTTTTTCGTACCGCACGATAAATCCGGGTAGCGACTGTGAAACGCATTGATTCTCTGAAAAAGAAAAAAGAATTCCGTTATACCTATCGTGTCGGCAAATCCACTTCACATCGGCTGTTTGCCGTGATCGTGGCGCCGCGCCGCGGCAGGGAGCGAAACAGCCGCGTCGGTATTTCTGTCAGCAAAAAGCAGGGCAACAGCGTCCTGAGAAACCGAATCAAGCGTCGTTTGCGCGAGGCTGTTACGCCGCTGATCCCCGGACTGCGGCCAGGGATCAATGTCATTTTCGTAGCGAGAAGCGGCGTTGCGGAGGCCCCGTTTTCGGAACTCTGCCGCGCGGCAGAGGAAACGCTTGTGCGGGCGGGCGCAATGGAGAAAGGATGGAAGCCTTGAAGCGGTTTTTGCTGCTGCTGATCCGCGGATACAGAAAGTACATTTCTCCTGCATTTCCACCGTGCTGCAGATTTCAGCCGACCTGTTCGCAGTATGCGATCGAAGCCATTGAGAAGTATGGCGCATGGAAGGGCGCGCGTCTCGCGATCTGGCGGATCCTCCGATGCAATCCGTTTTGCCGCGGCGGCTACGATCCGGTGCCATAGCCATAAATGATCTAAGTATATCAACGAAATAGAGGAGGGAAATCCGTGCAAGGCGATTTCTTTTTGACACAATGGGTATTTCTCGGAATGCGGTGGCTGTTCGAGAACCTGACCGGCGAGAACATTGCGCTTACCGTCGTCATTTCGACGCTGCTCATTCGCGCCATTACTGTATTCGGCGACATCAAGTCGCGCAAGTCCTCCCTGAAGATGCAGGGCGTTCAGCCCCAGCTTGATCGGATCCGAAAGAAATACGAAAAGGATCCGGAAAAAATGAATCGCGAGACCCAAAAGGTGATGCGCGAGAACGGCGTTTCCATGTTCGGCGGCTGCCTGCCGATGCTCATCACCATGCCGCTGTTTTTCGTTTTCATTGCGGCGTTCCGTCAGTGGGGCAATGAAATGCTCGTCCGGCTTATCGTCACGCTGGAGGAGAACGAAGAGGCGGGCATTGAGATGTTCAAAAACTTCCGTTTTCTCTGGGTCAACAATATCTGGATGGCGGACAGCGGAACGCAGCCTGTCGTCATGACTGCGCAGAATTTCCTTGCGAAAGCGAACAATTTGCCCCGTCTGCTCTACTTCAAAGAGAACCCGGCGGCAGCGGAACTGTTTACCCAGCTCGGATTCTTTATGAAAAACGCCGACGGCACCTATGCCATTTCGAATATTGCCGAGATGCTGAAGGCAGGCGGCGCGACGGAGACGCTCGCAAACGAGATTATCGCGCGCTACAACGACGTCATGGCGCCTTGCGTCAATCTGTATGCGGGACACAACAATGGATGGTTCATCTTCCCGCTTCTGTGCGGTGGCACGACATGGCTGTCCACATGGGTCATGCAGCGTAATCAGCCGCAGAGCGATGCGACTGCAAGCTCCAACAAAATGATGCAGTATCTGATGCCGGCGATGACGTTCTTCTTCTGCCTTAGTACCAACGCTGCGTTTGCGCTCTATTGGACGATCAGCAACCTGGTATCTATGGTGACGACCTTCTTCATCAATCGTGCATTTGCAAAACAGCAGAAGAAAACCGTAGAGGGGGAAGCGGAATGAGAAGCATGGAGTTTTCGGGAAGATCCGTCGATGAGGCGATCTTCCACGGCCTCGTCGAAATGGGGGTAACGATCGATGAGGTCGAGATTGAAACGCTGCAGGACGAAAGCAAAGGGCTCTTTGGCTTTGGCGCAAAGATGGCTGTTGTGCGGCTGACAGAGCGGGAAACGCCGGCGGTGATGGATATGGAGCAGATCCGCCAGCAGGAACCGCGCGAGGAACGACCTGCGCGCGAACGTGGGGGACGGAACAATGAACGAAGGGAACGCGGCCACGGCGGCCGGGAACGGGAACGCTTCGGACGCGGACGCAGAGACGAGCAAACAGGGCGCAGGAGCAGACCCGTCGCCGAGTCCTATGCGTATAGCGAAGAATTGGCAGAGCAGATGCCGGCTGCGCAATTCCTGAAGCAGATCCTCGAAAAAATGGGCATCCATGCAACGCTCGCGGCAGTCGAGACTGACGGCGGACTGCGCATTCGCATGGAAACGGATACCGACGGTTTGTTGATCGGCCGCCGGGGCGAGACGCTCGATGCGCTGCAATACCTTGTTTCTCTCTATGCAAATCACGGCCGCCAGGAGTATCAGCGTATCACGCTGGACACCGAGGGGTACCGTGCGCGCCGCGAAGAAACGCTCGCACGTCTTGCAAGAAAGGAAGCAGCGCAGGTTCGCTCCACCGGGCGCTCCGTGACGCTTGAGCCGATGAATCCGTATGAACGCCGTATCCTGCACAGCGCATTGCAGGATTTCGATGGCGTTACCACATACAGCGAGGGCGAAGAGCCGAACCGCTGCGTGATCATTGCGCCGAAGCAAGACGATTGAGATAACGACAGACCGGGCGCCGTAGCAACAGAGCGGCGCCCATTTTTTGAGTAAGCAATGAGAAATTCTGAGGATACGATCTATGCACCCTCGACCGCCATTGGCGGCGCGATCGCGGTGCTGCGCGTGTCGGGGCCGCGCGCGAAGGAAACGGCGCGTATTTTTGATCGCGGTTTTGCAAGCGAACCGGGCATGATGCGCTTTGTTCGGGTCCAAGATGACAAAGAGCCCATTGACGATGCGATGGCGGTCTATTTCAGCGCGCCTGCAAGCTACACCGGTGAAGATATGGTAGAGATCGACTGCCATGGCGGGCACCAAACCGTGCAGCGCATTCTCGGCCTGCTGTCCGGACTCGGATTCCGACCCGCAGAGGGCGGAGAATTTACGCGGCGTGCTTTTTTGAACGGGAAGATGGATCTTGCCCAAGCCGAGGCGGTCATGGACATCATCACTGCCGATGCGGAGCAAAGCCGTAAGGCTGCGCTGAACCAGCTGCACGGCAGCGTCAGTCGAGCGATTCACGATGTGGAGGACGTCCTGCTTGACGCGCTCTCGGGGATCGACGCGGCGATCGACTATCCGGAGGAGGCGGAAGAGGACTGCATTGCACGGCTGCCGGAACAGCTGGGAGCCGGACGAAGCAAGGCGGAACGTCTTCTTGCAGACGGGCGGCGCGGCCGCGTGTTGCGGGACGGTCTGCGCGTTGTGATCTTGGGCAGGCCGAACACGGGAAAGTCATCACTCATGAACGCGCTTGCGGGCTTTGAGCGCGCGATCGTTACGGACATTGCAGGAACAACACGGGATGTGCTGGACGAACGTCTATCCTTTGACGGCGTACCGGTACGCCTTATCGATACCGCGGGCATCCGCGAGGCCACGGATCGAGCAGAGCAGATCGGCGTTGATCGTGCGTTGGACGAAATGCGCAGAGCGGATGTCCAGCTTGTGCTTCTGGACGGAAGCTCGCCGCTCACGGCGGAGGACAAGACGCTGATCGAAACAACAGAGAACGGTATTCCGCGCATCCTGGTGGTCAACAAGTGCGATTTGCCCAGACAGACGGACTATGCGGGCGCGATTTCCATCAGCGCAAAAACGGGGCAGGGATTGGAAGAGCTGAAGCGCGAGGTGCTTCGGCTTGCCGCACCGCAGGATGCGGACTGCAACGCGATCACGAACGAACGCCATCTTCATGCGCTGGAACAGGCCTGCGCAGCGCTGTGTTCCGCTGAACAGGCGGAAGAACTCGACTGCAAAGCAACGGACATTCGAGCCGCGCTTCAGGCACTCGGCAGCATTACGGGAACCGATGTGGACGCGACGGTGATCGATCGCATTTTCGAGCGGTTTTGCGTGGGAAAATAAAGAAACGTTTTCTCTTTTTCCTCCGGAAATGTCGACCTCAAATCAATTCCGAGGAGCCCCTTTCGGCGCCTTTCTCGTATGCACCAAGATGCAATACAAAAAGAACGGACGGTTCAGATGCGAACCGTCCGTTTTTCACAGAGTGGGTCATGCGGGGGGGGATAGCATATTCCCCATCACACCCTCTCTATTCAGTAAGTGCATTCTCCGGGAAAAGGAACCGTCTCCCTTAAAAACTTATCGAATGTGTTTCTTCGGAACGAGCGGCGCGTCCCAATACGAAAACACGCCTTGTCGTTCTCCTGCGGCGGAAATGAGCGTGCTTGTCAGCGGCGAAAGCGCGGAGACTGTCAGCGGCGCCACCTTGTGCAGTATCAAAGAAAAAGGCATCGGATTGGTCGGGTCGCAATCGATCCGGCCAACGGTAAAGCCAAGGCTCTTTGCCTGCTCTAAAAACGGATCGTCCTGCGCAAGACTGGAAAACAACAAGTGAAAATTCACGCAGCGCGGTGCATCCAGGTCGTCTCCGTGTTCTGCCATCCTGGCAATCGCCTTTGCGTTCTCGACCGATTGCCATTTGGCAGCGTCCGGGTACAGCAGGCGAAAATAAGTCTGGCGATTGGGTTCGACCGCTTTCGTGCAGGTGAGGGCGAGACGCCGCTCCTTGACGCAGTATTCGGAGAGCGCGACAAGAAGACGCGCATCATCTGTGTAGAAATAGTAACGGCGCTGACCGGGCAGATCAATCCGGCCAACGTAGAGAACGTTATCACCCAAAATTCTGCGCGCTTTTTTGAACACACTGTCCAGACTGCGGCGTTCCCAGAACGAAAAATCTTTTCCGGCCGGCCTGCGCGTGAGGCAGGTCAGATAGAGGAGCGTGTCATGCTTTGGCAACTGCGTCAACGCATCGGCACAGTCGAGATCAACGAGGAACTGCGCGGCAACACCGCGCAGCCCCCAAGCATAAGACTGCCAGTTATTCATGGATCAATACCGCTTTGATGCGGCGGACACCGGCAGAGGATGCCTCCTCTTTTTTGATTTGGAACCGTCCGAGCTGCGCCGTGTGCTGCACATGCGGCCCGCCGCAGATCTCTTTGCTGTAACCGGGGATGGTGTACACCTTGACTTTTGCGCCATAGCGGCTCTCAAAGAGACCGATCGCGCCTGCGGCCTTCGCCTCCTCCACGGTCATCTCCTCACAGCTTACGGGGACATCCGCCTGGATCGCTTCATTGACAAAAGCCTCAACGGCACGCAGCTCGTCGGGCGTTACCTTGCGCGGGAAGCTGAAGTCGAAGCGCAGACGTTCCGCGGTGATATTGCTTCCCTTTTGGCAAACGTTTTCATCGTTGAGGACCTTGCGCAAACCGGCTTGCAGCAGATGCGTTGCGGTATGCAGCGCGGTCGTAGCCTCCGAATTATCCGCAAGACCGCCCTTAAAGCGTTGCTCCGCACCTGCGTGGGACTTCTCCTGGTGCGCTTCGAACGCCTTCTGGAAACCGTCGACGTCGACGGTCAGACCGTGCTCCTTTGCGAGCTCGACCGTAAACTCGATCGGGAAACCGAATGTATCATAAAGATGGAAGGCATCCTCACCGTCGATGCGCTGATCGGAGAGCTGAGAGACAAGACGCTCAAACTCCTTCGTGCCTTTGCGAAGAGCGTTGGCAAAGCGCTGCTGCTCCTTATCAAGCTCCGAAATGATCTTATCATGGTTGTCAACAAGCTCGGTATAAAACCCGCCGTACTGGCGAATGACGGCCTCTGCGACCACGGACAGCTTGCCGTCCGGAATGCCGAGCTTCGTCGCAAAACGGATCGCGCGGCGAATGAGGCGGCGGAGAATATATCCCTGATCGACGTTGGAGGGCGTGATGCCGCGCTGGTCGCCCAGCAGGAAAGTTGCGCAGCGAATGTGATCCGCGATGATACGGAATGCACGGATCGTCTCCGCATTCTCTTTATACTGCTTGCCGGACAGCTCAGAAATGGAAGCAAGGATACCGGCAAACGCGTCGGTGTCGTAAACGCTCTCAACGCCCTGCAAGGTTGCGATCGTTCGGTCAAGACCCATGCCTGTATCAACATTTTTCTGTGCCAGCGGTTCAAATACGCCGTCGGAGACCTTGTTGTACTCCATAAAAACGTTGTTCCAGATCTCAAGATACTTGCCGCAGTCGCAGCCGGCCTTGCAGTCCGGACCGCAGGGCGCTTTGCCTGTGTCATAGAAGATCTCGGTGTCGGGACCGCAGGGACCGGTCAGTCCCGCAGGACCCCACCAATTGTGCTTCTTCGGAAGATACACAATATGAGAAGGATCAACGCCCATCTCCACCCAGCGGTCATGCGCAATCGTATCGCGAGGCGCATCCTCGTCACCTGCAAAGCAAGTAAAGTACAGCTTGTCGGGATCAATGCCGAGCCAATCGGGACTGGTCAAAAACTCCCAGGAATATGCGATCGATTCTTTCTTGAAATAGTCACCAAGGGACCAGTTGCCGAGCATTTCAAAAAAAGTGCAGTGAGAGGCGTCGCCGACCTCGTCAATATCGCCTGTGCGCACGCATTTCTGCACATCGGTCAGCCGCTTGCCCTCGGGGTGCTTTTCACCCATTAAATAGGGTACAAGGGGATGCATTCCGGCTGTCGTGAAAAGAACGGTCGGGTCGTTCTCAGGTATAAGGGAAGCGCTGGCGATCACAGCGTGCCCCTTCGACTGAAAGAAGTCGAGATAGAGCTGACGAAGCTCGGTGGATGTCAAGGATCTCATGTTGCTTTCCTCCCAAGGCCGTATACGCGGCACAAAATATCAACTTATAGAATACAGTAATCGAGCGTGAAATGTCAATGGAGGCGCGGAGGGAGACATGCACTTGTAACGAAAAAGAACCTGTAGAAAATTGTAAAAAACATACTTGACAAATGGAAAGGGAAGTATTAAAATATGGAAAGTTGCGACCGCGAAAGCAAAGCAACGAAAGCGCAAGGGTTCCGAAAAAGGAACGAAAAACTTTCTTCAAAAAAATTGAAAAAAGTAGTTGACAAACGAAACCACCTGCGCTATACTAACAAAGCTGTCGCACGAGAGCGCAGGGCGCGAAAGAAAAGCGCGGCGGCGAGGCACCTTGAAAACTATATAGTGCAGAAGAACAAACAAGCCAGTAATCGGACAGTACGAGAAGTATTGGAAGATAGAAACGCAATGACAATGAGAAACCAAGCGAAGAAAGTGAGCAAAGAGGCGAGAGCCTCTATCAGAGATTAAACGCAAGAGTTTGATCCTGGCTCAGGACGAACGCTGGCGGCGTGCCTAACACATGCAAGT
>OIYV01000108.1_pt1 | contig 58381 bp, 67 predicted proteins | sample 1588251 | NCBI WGS metagenome assembly OIYV01 (sample SAMN03283282) | human gut metagenome | biome: human-associated habitat; material: feces | host: Homo sapiens | place: Peru | collected 2012
TTGTGATAACCATAAAGTTTCATCTTTATAAATAGCATCTACTACAATATTACCTGCACTATTTTTATATATAATTAATTTATTATCTTCCATCAATAATCTCCTTTCCTTTAGTTTTTCATAAGTCTCATTATCCTCTTTTTTCTCGATTTTTACTAAAAATATACTAGAAATGTAAAAAGAAATTTAATTTTTTTCTTTATTTTCAAGGATTTAATAATGTTTTTCATAACTTTCCACTTACCAGTTGATGGCAACTTGCGATAAACTTTCTTGTTTGTTATTTTTTATTTCTTGTCCTTCTTTTCTCTTTTGATACATATCCATAAATTATCACTTCCTTTTTGTTAAAATTTATCTGTTTCTTCTATCAACAAATCAAAATCTGATTTGTATAATTTATCTTGTTTAATTCTATATTTTTCAAATTCTGTCAATGCCTTATCGCAAGCAATTTCATGTGATATTTTTCCAGCATCTTTTAATATATCTAAATCATCTGCAAGTAAAAACTTATCTATTCTTGTAGACCAATCTTCCATAGTCATTGGAATATGCCTTTTTGCCCTATTTTCAGCTAAATCTAAAAACGCAGATACTATTAGTTCTAAACTTTCTAGCTCTTCTTTAGATAAATAATTTTTAGCTATAACAACATCTGTTTCTAATATTTTCCCATTTGGTGAATTTTTCCAAGAAGTAAGACCCATATGTTCCTTTTCTGAATTTGCTCTATTATATATAATTTCAGCAGCCGTTTGATGTGATACCGCGAAATGCATTTTATTTTGAACCTTTTTAAAAAATTTAATTGTTGTAGGAGACTTTTTGTCGTAATCTACACTTGTTGCATAAATATCAGTAACCTTTTGAAAAAATCGTCTTTCTGATAATCTTATTTCTCTTATTTCGGCAAGTAACGAATCATAATAATCTTCATCAAAGAACGCACCATTTGCCATTCTCTTTTTATCTATTATATAACCTTTTTTTGAAAATTCTTTTAATATATAAGTTGCCCACCTTCTAAATTGTATAGCTTTGTCTGAATTTGTTCTATAACCTACTGAAATAACCATATCTAAGTTATAATATAATACATTCCTAGTAATTTTTCTATTACCCTCTCTTTGAACTAGTGCATAATTTGCACTGGTTGAATTTTCATTTAATTCAAGTTCAGAATATATATTTTTAATATGCTTGGTAACTACTGTTCTGTCCACATTAAAAAGTTCTCCAATAGCTTTCTGTGTTAACCATAAATCACCATCTTCAAATCTAACTTGGATTCCTTTATTATGTGTTTGTCTTTCAAAAATTAAAAATTCTGCACTACTACTTCTAATAATTAAATCTTTTGCCACTTTTATCATCTCCTATGTCTAAAATCTTAGTTTTCCATCAATCGTAATTACCCTTGGATTTTAATAATTTTAATCATTTTTTAACCACAAAATGTAAAAAGAAATTTAATTTGTTTAATCTAAATATATTTTTTGTATCTAACATATCAGTATAACGCATTTTTCCATCTTTTGCCCTTAATTTTAAAGCGTCACATTTTGTGACGGCTTCGTTCCCTTCTTGAATCATTCTTGATTTTAGCGTCCTCCAATAATGGGACGGATTTTTGCTCTCCGTTAAAACACTAATAACATCAACAACGCTAAATAATAATCTCCTTTTTCACTATCCCAAATGCTTCTTATCTCTTTATCTTCAAATAAATTTGATATTGTTTCTAATTTATTATTCAAGTTTAACATCTTCTTTCTTTTTGTTTTTGAGATGGGTTTCAATTACGCAATCACTATCTCATTTCCTATAACTACAATCTCCAAAATGATTGCATTTTTTGCTTTTTGAGTGATTTTATCTATTTTAAATGAAAATATGCAAGATGTAAAATCTCTAACTTTCTTTATTTATAAAAGTTTGCTAGAGGATTTTAAATAAATCGTAATCAACCAGTTTATGGCAACTTTTGCTTTCTTCTTTCCTTGCGCATTATCTTTTAAAAGTTTTTTTTGGTATTCTTTCTATAGTTTATTATCACTTATTCTATTTAGTGTAATTATTAATAAAGTCTTAAAACTTGATATTGATATGCTTCATCTTTTTCTAAATAACCAATGGAAATGCCTTTTCCATTATTTGCAGTTTTGCCAGAGGCAGATTTGGTTTTTGCTTCTTCTAATAATGCGTCTTCAATGAATTACTATTTATTGTTATTAATTTCGTGATTAACTTGTAGATATTATACCATATTTTGCTAAATTTATAAAGTTTAGTATCTCAAAATATTTATCTTTGTATTTAACGTTTTTGCTAATTTTTCTAGTTATATAACTTCTATTTCTTTTTCAAAGCATCAAGATATTTCTTTACGCACAAATCTTTATTCTTAGAATTTTGTTTAATTATAAATTTTGGGTGTTCAAATGGTATAATTCCTTTAAAAAATTATAATTTTTATTCATTTTTACTAAATATTTGTAATTTTAACCTATTAAATAATCACACTGTTATATACTATTTTTTTCTTCACATATATTTAAAATTTTATTTATTGTACCACTAGTTCTTACAGTTACTTTATTATTTACTCCATCTTTAGCAAGTGAACTCCACCAATTTGTCTTTCTATAATCCTTTAAATTATAAGACCAAAAAATATTATTTTTATATCTTTGAATTTTTTCTATATTTTCTTTAGGAGGTCCAATAAAATCGTAAACTTCTTCATATGTATATGGAGAAATAACAAATATGATATTATCATAAATTTCTTTGTTGTTTTTACCCCACCAGTTTGGCCTGTTTTTTACTAAATCTTTTAAATTGGCATAACTAATTAGATAAATTGGAATACTTATATTAAATACTTTTTTTATACTATTATGAATGGTTTCTATTATAAGTTTTTCATTTGAAATATCACTAGAAAATATAACATTGCCACTGTTAAGATAAGTAGTGACATTTTTATATCCTAAATCATTAAATGTTTCTTTTAAGATTGGCATGGAAACTTTATTTTTACCACTTATATTTATTCCTCTTAATAATGCTATGTATTTTATCATATTTGCCTCCTCACATGAATAAATTTACAACTTTTTTAGAAAGTACTCTACCATTTTTAACTGAAAATTATGCCCGTTTAGTTAACATTTTGCTTTAAAATAAGTAGTTTAGTCTATTTTTTTTATTTTTATGGCTAGAACTCCATATTTATTTTGTTCTTCTTTAGAATAATATTTTTCCATGTCACTAGCACTATAAGTATCGTCTTTTTTATATCCTAGAGAAACTTTGTCAAAGTGTTTGTATAATTCCTCAAAACTTATAAATCTAGTTAAGTCTTCTATTACAACTTCGAGTTTTTCATTTGTTTCAATATTAGTAAATATTATTAAATCATTAATTTTGAGTAATTTTCTTTTCTCATCATATAATCTTAATTCTATAGTTTTTGTTTTATTTTTAATCTTGTTAAATGGTTCAGTATTTAATTTCATTTCATGTTTCATATATTTCTCCTGAAAATCACTTATAGTATTCTTTTAAGTCTGAAACTAAGTTTGGATTAAATTCTTTATTTTTAATCATTTGAATTTCAAACTTATATGGAGGATAGTTTTCAATCCAAGGTGTTTCTAGTATTTTTGGTATATTTTCAAGTCTAGGATTATAGATTACATTAATTAAATTATCAAAACCTATGGTTCCATATCCTATGTTTTCATGTCTATCTTTGTGAGAACCGATTATATTCTTACTATCGTTCACATGAACGCATAGTACTTTAGATAACAATTTCTTTTCTTCTAAAATATCAAGTGTTTTATTAAAATCACCTATATCTAATCCAGAATCAGATAAATGGCATGTATCTAGGCATATACCTATTTGCTCTTTTTTTTCAAGTCTAGATATTATTTCTTCTATTTCATCAAGTTTAGAACCAACTTCAGTCCCTTTGCCAGCCATAGTTTCAAGAAGTATAGTTGTGTCAGTATTTTTAAGTACTAAATTTAGAGCATTTGCAATATTTTCTATTCCTTCTTGTATTCCACATCCTACATGAGAACCTGGATGTAACACTAGTTTATTCATAAATAATTCCTCACAGCGTTTACACTCTTCAGTTAAAAATGATATTGCAAAATTATATTTGCTTAAATCACTTTTATTAGCAAGATTAATAATATATGGAGCATGAACAATAATATTATTTACATCAATATTTTTTTCTTTCATGAGTTCTAAAGCTTTGTATGTTAAAGCATCATTTATAGGTACTCTACTGGTATTTTGAGGAGCACCTGTATAAAACATAAAACAATTACTTCCATAAGATAAGGCTTCTTCAAGAGACCCTAATAATTGTGTATCTTTTTTAAAGGATACATGACTTCCTATTAATAACATAAACATCACCATTTTAATTATAAAACAATATATTTAAAAAGACAAAGAAAAAAGATATCTTTCGATATCTTAAAAGTCAATTATTAGCTGTTTTTTATTGTTGTTTTTCCGCCAGTAGTACTAACTGTTACTTCTTTAGCATCTGTTGGTGTTGTACATGATTTAGTTGTATTAGACACTTCTGCTGTTGCTAAAGTATTTTCATCGGCGCTTATTCCATAAGTGCCATCTGTTAAGCAAACACTATAGGTTGTAGTACCTCCACTAATAGTAACTTTTACGTAAGAATCGTTACCAAACTTATTTCCATATGGACTTGTAACTAACTTTTTATCCAACAAACCATTAATTTCACTTAATGGATAATATACACTTTCATTTATACCAGAAAAAGTAACATCTGTACGTATTGTTTCAATTGCACGACTTGCATTTGTTCTGAATGTGTCCTCTCTAGAAGTAGCTAAATATCTCATAACCGCTGGTATTGCAACTGCTACTAAAATAGCTAAAATAACGATAACTGCTAAAAGTTCAATTAAAGTAAAACCTTTCTTATTGTTTTTTAAATTTTTCATATTTATTCCTCCCATATTTTATTATCTATAATTAGAATATACACCATTTTTTTTATATTGTAAATAAAAAGTTAATCTTTTTAAGAATTTTACGTTTATTAATTAGAACATGTTCCATCTGATATATCTTCTATAGTAATAGAAAAGTTTTCACTATTTGTTATGCCTGTTTTGTTTAAACAATGTTTATTTGTTGTAAGTGTAATTGTAAAAGTTTTATTGTTGTTATCATATGTGATAGAAGATTTTTCCTCATCATATTTATCTCCATATCCATCTTGCTTACCCGATAAGCCAAGGTCTTTTAGATTGCACGTTTCCTCGCACTCTAAAGTACCCAAAGTTATTTTATTTTGAAATTTATTAAACATTTCTTTAGCGTCTGATACCATCTGTTTTTTCTTATTTCTTTCTAACATACTAACTACATTAGGAACTGCAACTAGCGCGATAATAGCCATGATTACTACTACTGCTAAAAGTTCCACTAAAGTAAAACCATTTTTTTTCTTCATAAAATCTCCTTTTTATTTGTCGCTGTTTAAATACTCATTAAGCTGAGTTCTTACTTCATTTATAAAATCTTTTTGGTCTTGATATTCGCTTTTAACTATTGCAAGTGAGATTAACATTATTAATGATAATAATATAACTATTGAATATACAACTGTTGTTATTGCAAACCCTTTATTGTTCATTTTGCTTCACCTCTATTACATAGGCACTATCTATGTTTTCTTCTTTTACATTACTACATTCATCTTTATCTAAACTTAAACAATGTTTATCTGTTTTAAGCGTAATTGTAAAAGTTTTATCGTTGTTATCATATGTGATAGAAGATGTATCATCATATTTATCTCCATATCCATCAGTTCTACTTGTATCACTCCATAAATCACCTAATTTAAACTCTGTTTTTCCATCCATTTTATAATAATACTTAGCTTTAGATATTAGTTCTTTAGCATCATTTTTCATTTGTTCATTTTTTCCACTATTCAATAAACGTGTAATATTTGGTACAACTATAAGTGCTAGAATACCTAATATTACAACAACAGTAATAAGTTCTACTAAAGTAAAGCCTTTCTTATTCATACTATCACCTATCCTAAAATAATTATACAACAAAAATAAAAAAAAAGATATACTAATTTAATATATCCATAAATCTAGAGATAGTATTTAAACTATCATAAATTTTCGATAATCTATCTTCAGTTCTTAATTTATATTTATCTTTCATATCATCTTCAAAAAGTTTAAAATAGGTGTTATTTCTATTTAAAAGTTTATACCAATTGGAATTTTCTCTTAAATACTTCAGTAAATTAGGGTTTTCTTTTAATTTATATTGTAATTCTATGCTCATTAATCATCAAAATGTTTATATATAGGCCTTGGCTTATATTCTTCTTTTCTTAAACTATTTACTGAAGTAGTTCCTTTTTCTTTTATTAAATCTTGTATATATCCTATACCTTTTTGAAGCGAACCTATACCTTTTTGAAGTTCACCCATATCAATGTTTTTTACCATACTAAGCATATCTTTAAATGAAGAGGTTTTTTCAGTGCTGGTAGTTTTTATATATCTATCCCAAACACTATTAGAAGGACCGTATAGTTCATACATTTCATAAAATTTTTGCCATGTCATTTCATTTGTTTTTACATAATTTGCTAAAATGGGCTTTTCTTTTACAAAACTTTTAAAACTTTCTAAAGACATAAACATCACCTAGTAAAATATATGCTTATCATGGGTATTTGTTTACAAAAAAAGAACCTATTATTTAGATTCTACAATTAATTTAATTGCGGTTCTTTCTTCTCCTTCAATACTGATGTCAGTAAAGGCAGGTATACATACTAAATTTTTACCAGATGGTGCGACGAAACCTCTTGCTATAGCAATTGCTTTAATTGCTTGGTTAAGGGCCCCTGCTCCAATAGCTTGAATTTCTACTGTTCCTTTATCTCTAAAAACATTTGTTAATGCTCCTGCTACTGAGTTTGGGTTAGATTTACTTGATACTTTAAGTGTATCCATATATTTTATCATTCCTTTCTTTATTACATTACATTATATGAAAAGTGTTTTTAAAATATACTTTTACTTTGTAGTATTATTATATTATTTTTGTTTATTTTTCTATAAACTTATGATAAACTATAGACGGTGATTTTATGGATGTAATTGGTATAATATGTGAATATAATCCTTTTCATAATGGGCATATATATCATATAAATAAAATAAAAGAAATGTATCCTGATTGTCTTTTAGTGGCATGTATATCTTCTTCTTTTTGTGAAAGAGGTGAAATAAGTATATTGAATAAATGGGATAAAACATTTATAGCACTAAATAATAATATTGATTTAGTTGTTGAACTTCCATTTGTTTATTCTAGCCAGAGTGCTGATACCTTTAGTTATGGTGCTTTAAAAATATTGAATAGTTTAAATGTAAGCAAATTGATATTTGGTTCAGAATGTAATGATGTAAAAACTTTAAAAGATATTGCAAGTCTAGAAATAAATGATAATAGTTTTGACCAAAAAGTAAAGTATTATTTAGACAAAGGTAATAATTATCCAACTAGTTTAAGTAACGCTATTAAGGAGTATAATTTAAAAACGATAAATAGTCCAAATGATTTGTTAGGAATAAGTTATATAAAGGAAATTATTAAGAATAATTATTCTATTGAGCCTATTACTATAAAAAGAACTAATAATTATCATAGTTTAGATACAAATACTAATATTGTAAGTGCTTCAAGTATTAGAAATCTAATAAAAAACAATATTGATATATGTGATTATGTTCCTTCTAATGTTGAGGATAAAATATATAGGAACTTGGATGTGTTTAAGTATTTAAAATATAAGATATTATCTAGTGATAATTTAAATATATATCAAACAGTAGATGAAGGTTTAAGTGGTAGAATTAAAAAATATATTAATGAGAGTAATACTCTAGAAGAATTATTAGATAAGATTAAAACTAAACGATATACTTATAATAAACTAAATAGAATGTTTATTCATATTCTTACTTCACTTACTAAGGAAGAGGCAAAGATAGATATAGATTATGTTAGAGTACTTGGTTTTAATGATAAGGGTAAGAAGTATTTAAAAAGTATAAAGGATAAGAGTGTTTTACCTATATATACTAATTATAAGAAAATAAGTAGTAAGTTATTTGACATAGAAACAAGGACTACTAGTATATATTCTTTGATAGTAAATGATAATTCGTTAATAAAAAAAGAGTTTTATAAACCCTTATATTTTACTGAAAAATAATTCCATAGCAAGTTTATCAGTAATTTTACCACTTTTAATATTTAAATCAGCCTTAGCAAGTTCTTTTAATATATCTAGTAATCTAGAGGAAGTAAAGTTATATGTTTGTTTTTTTAATATATATAGTCTACCCTCTTTTTTTATGTCTAGTATTTTCATAATTTCTTCATCGCTTTTACTTTCTAATAATACTTTAACTTGATACATTAGTCTATAGTTATTAGCGAGTGTTACAAGTATTTTGACTGGAACTTCATTATTTTTTATTAATTCATTATAAATTTTATAAGCATTTTTTCTATCTTTTTTATTTATATAATCTATTAAATCGAATATATTGTTATCTAGGCTTTTTTTTACTAATAAGTTAATATCTTCTTTAGTTATTTCTTTTTCATTATATTTATACATTTTTAATTTTTCTACTTCGTTTTTAATTCTATTAAAATCATTATTACAATTATTTATTAATAGATTTATATTTAAGGGACTGATTGTATAATCTTTTAATTCTTCTTTTACATATTTGTTTATGTCTATACTAGATAAATCAATTATATTTTTGCATAAGTTATATAATGGTTTGTTATCTTTTGCATTTTTCATAACTAATATTAGAATATTGTTAGTTTTTTGTTTTAGGTATTCTTTTAATTCATCTAGTTCTTTTACATTAATTAGGTTTTTACATATAATGCATTTAACATCTTCAAATAAACTGATAGTGTTTATATCTATTAAAGCATTTTTTAAAGAGTTAATTTCTAGGTCGTATGTAGTTACAGATTCTTTATTTATTTTGTTTTCATTTAGTATTTTATTTATTTCTTTATTTACAAGTAAATCTTCTCCGATTAATAAATATGTCATGAGGTATCACCTATTTAAATGATAACATAAAATAAAAATAAAAAGAAGTATAATTTTTTTATACTTTAATAATGCTTTTTAATTTCTTGATTACTTTTTTTTCTATTCTTGAGATATAAGACTGACTTATTTTTAGTTTTTCTGCGACATCTTTTTGAGTCATTTCTTCATAGCCGTTTAATCCATATCTTAAGTTCATTATTTCTCTATCGCGGTTATCGAGTTTTTCTAATTCTTCTTTTAGGATTTTTTTGTCCATTTCATCTTCTAAGGGTTTTGTTACTATATCGCCATCTGTTCCTAGTATATCTTCTAAGTGTAGTTCGTTACCTTCACTATCAAAACTAAGTGATTCTTCAAAGGATATATCTACTTTTGTTTTTTTGTTTTTTCTTAAGTACATTAATATTTCGTTATCTATACAACGTGAACAATAAGTGGCAAGTTTAATATTTTTTCCTCTTTTAAATGTGTTAATTCCTTTTATTAAGCCAATTGACCCAATGCTAACTAGGTCTTCTAAATCAACATTAGTGTTTTCATATCTTTTGGCTAAAAATACTACTAATCTTAAGTTATGTTCAATTAATTTATCTTTGGCTTTGGTATCTCCTTGTTCTTTTAAAATAATGTAGTTTTCTTCCTCTTCTTTTTCTAATGGTGGTGGAAGAATATCTGTAGCACCAACAAAGTATACTCCTTTTTTAAATAATTTCTTAAACCATAATAATATTTTTTTCATTGTTTTCCTCCTAATAAGTCTATATTTAGTATTATATCAATCCCATCTAATAAAATTTTGTCATTTGATAGACCTACTAAAACATTATATTTATATCCTATTTCACTTATGTATATTTTTTTTACTTTAATACATTTCATGAGGGAAGAACCACTTATTGTTTTATATGGAACATATATATAATTTTGGTTTTTCTTTATTAAACCTTTATTTATAATACATATGGGTTTATTTGTGTAGGGGTCAGATAATTTATTACCTGTATCTAAATAACCATTTAGTTTTAGGATTTTATTATTTAAATATAAATCAACTTTATAGTATAAGTTAATTTCTTTTTTGTGTTTTTTTAATACTTTAACGTAAATAACCATAATTAAAATAGCAAAAAGTATTAGTAATAGGCTATTTAATCTTTTTCCATTAGTAAAGAAAAGCATACCTACATGTTCATATCCTATTTCAATATTAATTAGATATAAAAAGCCTCCTAGGACAATGCTGAGCATTAGTAAATATATGAAGTTAGTGATGAGATATTTAATATTTTTATATTTAAATGTTATAATTATCATGATTAAACCTGTTAATAGTTTTAAGATAAAGTAAATAGTACTTTTTATTTCTAAAAACATTATAAAAGTACTAAGACCTCCGAAAATAGAGCCAAGTATTATTCTTTTTAGTTTGATATTACGTTTTAAGATAATAGAAATGGCAATTAATAGTATAAAATCAAATAAAAAATTAATAAAAAAAACATAATCTAAATATATTTTCATTCTACCACCTCTTGTAGTATAAATTAAATATATTAAGAATTATGTCTATTCTAGAGTATTAACTATTTTTTTAAATTCATCTCCACGGTCTTCGCATTTTTTATATTGGTCCCAAGATGCTGAAGCTGGGGAAAGTAAAATTATATCATTAGGGCTAGATATTTCATAACCTTTTATTACAGCGTCTTTTAAATGTTCATATTTATAGCATAAAATATTATTATCTAAGGCAAATTTTTCTACTCTATCTTTTGTTTCTCCAATAGCAAGAATTGCTTTTACATTTGTTAAATAGTCTTTTAAATCATTAAAATCTTGTCCTCTTTCATATCCACCTAGTATAACTATAATTTTTTCATTGAAACTAGAAAGTGCTATTTGAGTGCATTTTATATTAGTGGCTTCTGTATCATTATAAAATATTCTATCATTTACCTTTCTAACAAATTCTAAGCGATGTTCTACTCCTTTAAAGGTTTTTAGTACTTTTCTTATTATTTCATCTTCTACGTTAAGTTCTTTACATACCATAATGGAAGCCATAATATTTTCATAGTTGTGATTGCCACGTAGTATTATATCATTTAAGGATATAACTTGATTATTTAGGTAATAGATATAATTATCTTTAATATAAGTATCTATTCCAAAGTATTTAATTTTACTTTTTGCAGTTTTAACTAATTCTTTTGAGTTAGTATCATTATTATTGACTATTAAAACATCTGATTTTGTTTGATTTTGAAAGATTTTTCCTTTTACATATTTATAATGTTCATATGTTTTCATAAACTCTAAATGGGCTTTGGTAATATTAGTTAAAACTGCTATATCAGGTTTATAATTTACAAGATTTTCTAGTTGCTGACATGAAGTTTCTATTACTAATATGTCTTTATCTTTTACTTTTTCTACAAAGCTACATAAGGGGAAACCTATATTACCACATAAGTGTACATTATTAGGATATTTTTCTTTTAATATTTCATATATTAAAGTTGTAGTAGTAGTTTTGCCATTTGTACCTGTTATACCAATTATTGTAACATTTGCTTTTTCGCGTATTAAGTTATATCCTACTTCCATTTCATTAATAACAGGAATACCTAGTTCTTTAGCTTTTAATACGTATTTATGGTCTATTTTTATACCAGGATTTTTAATAACATATGAAAATGAAGTATCAAGTAAGTCATCTGGATGCTCTCCAAGAATAATTTTTATATTTCTTTTTTTTAGATCATTAATAATGTTTTCATCTTGGTTTATATTTATATCATTTAAAGTAATATCACAGTTTAACTTGGATAAGACTTTACATACTTCATATCCACTTTTAGCTAGTCCTAGTACTAGAATTTTTTTATAATTATACATTTAACCACCTTCTTATATAATTATATAATAATAATTAATTTATTAAAACTATTATTATAAATTTTACATTTTATGATTTATTTTCTAATAAACATATGCATTCCATATGTTCAGTTTTAACAAACATATTTAGCATACTAATTTCTTTTACTTCGTATTGTTCTTTTAAGTAATCTAAGTCTCTTTTTAATGTTAGAGGGTTACATGAAACATAGATAACTTTTTTATAATCACCTTTTATAATGTTAGAAATAACTTTTTTAGATAGTCCTACTCTAGGGGGGTCTACTACTAAGCAGTCATAGTTATCGCTTTTGCTTGAAGAGTCTGCACATATAAAATTAATATTATCTATTTTATTTAGTTTTTTATTTATATTAGCATTGTTTATTGATTTTTTATTTATTTCTATACCAGTTATTTTTTTGAAATTATCTTTTAAATATATACCAATTGTACCAGTACCAGAGTATAAGTCGAGTAAGGTGTTTGCTTTTCCAGCATATCTTTTAATTTCTTCATATAAAAGTATCATACCTTTAGTATTTACTTGGAAAAAGGCATCTGGATATATTGTATATTTGATACCATTAATCTCTTCAGTTAGGTATAAAGCACCATATATTAGTTTATTATTTAGATATAAACTTTTTAAGTTATTTATTTTTTGAATATCTTTTAAATCTTTATCATTTAAATTTCCTTTAATAATTATCATTAATTCTTTAGTAAAATATGTGCTTTTTATAACTATTTCTTTTATATTAAGTAAGTTATAATCTTTTAATTTAGATATTACTTTATTTATATTATTATCAAGTAATAAACAGTTATCTATTTCTATTAAATCATTTGTTTTTTCAGTATAGAAACCTAGTTTACCATTTTTAATATGTAGAGTTACTTTATTACGATAGTTATATTCGTAGTCTATATCAATTATTTTTACTTTATATTTTTTGAATAAGTTTTTAATAAAGTTTTCTTTTATTTTTTGTTCATTAGATAAAGTAGTATGTAAGAACTTGCAACCACCACATTTATTAAAGTAAGGACATTTCACTTTGATTCTATCTTTACTAGTGGTTTTTATTTTTATGATAGAGCCTGTCATATAGTGTTTTTTTATACTGGTTATTTTTATGTTAACAGTTTCATCTTTTAAAGCTCCTTTAACAAATATAACCATGTTATTTACTCTTGCTATGCCGTTTCCTTTGTTATCTACATCAATTATTTTTACTATTATTTCTTCGTTTAGCATAAAAAACTCCTTTAAATATATTATACTATTTTTTTAATGAATACTCTATTATTTTATTAATTAAATTTGTATAAGATATACCGATATTTTTCATTAACATTGGATACATACTAATGGAGGTAAAACCTGGCATTGTATTTATTTCATTTAAATAGATGTTATTATCTTTATCTAAGAAGAAGTCTATTCTTGATAGAACTTTACATTCTAAAAGTTTGTATGCTTCTTTTGCATATTCTTTTATTTTATCTATTGTTTCTTTATCTAATGAATTACATACTTTAGTTATTGAGTTACTATTATATTTAGCGTCATAAGTATAAAATATATCACTACTTATTATTTCACCAATATCAGATATAATTAAATCTTCATTTCCTAGGATTGCTATTTCTAGTTCTTTTCCTTCGATAAACTTTTCTATTAATACTTTTCTATCGTATTTTAAGGCTTCATTTATGCATTTTTCTAGTGTAGATTTTTCGTAGCAGATACTGGTACCAACACTGCTACCGCAATTTGAAGGTTTAATAAAGCATGGATAACCTATTTTTTTGGATATGTTTTTATTTAATTCATCTAGGTTATAGTTTTTATAAATATATAAATAAGGTACATTAGGAATATTTTCTTTATCAAGTAGTTTTTTAGTATATACTTTATCCATACATAAACTACTAGTTAAAAGGTTATTGCCTACATATTTAACTTTAAATATATCAAGCATTCCTTGAAATGACCCATCTTCAAAGTAATCTCCATGCATAACAGGAAATATTAAATCATAGTTTTTAAGTGAATATAGATTAGTAATCAAATTTTTATTTGTAAGGGAAAAGTCTTTTACATCATAGAAATTATTATTTTTATCTACGTATATTAAAGAAACATCGTATTTATTTTTATCTATATTTTGATATACATTTTGGGCTGAATTAACACTAACTTCATGTTCTACACTATTTCCACCAAAAACTATTGCAATTTTTAACATATTTACCACTCTCCTCTTTAATTATACGTTATTTCCTTGACTTTTTGTAAAAATTTGATATAATTATAAACGCATGGACATTGAACAGCAATATTTTAAAGTTTTGTAATGTGTTTTTTTGAAAATTACTAGTAACCTTTGCTGTTAGGTGAAAATATATATTAAACACCCTACAAAGTGATAAAATAATTTCAATGTTTATGAAAAATAAACTTTGAAAGGAGAAGAAAGTATGTCAAGATACACTGGTCCAAGTTACAAACAAGCTCGTCGTGTAGGAGCATCTTTACTTGAAAATGGAAAAGAACTTGCTAGAAGACCATATGGTCCAGGACAACATGGTTCTGACCGTAAAAGAAAACCTTCTAGTTATAGTGAACAATTAAAAGAAAAACAAAAAGTAAGATTTATGTATGGACTAAATGAAAGACAATTTAAGAAAACTTTTAAGGAAGCTGGAAAATTAAAAGGTATTCATGGTGAGAATTTATTAGTTTTACTTGAATCAAGACTTGATAATTTAGTTTATCGTATGGGTTTTGCTCCAACTAGAAGAGCTGCAAGACAACTTGTAAATCATGGTCATATTACTGTTAATGGTAAGAAAGTTGACATTCCTTCTTATAGAGTTAAGGTAGGTTCTACTATAGCACTTAAAGAAGAGTCAAAGAATCATAAGGCAGTACAAGATGCACTTGAAAAGGTTCTAAAAAGAGTTGAATTTGTAAGTTTTGATTCTAATAAGAATGAAGGAACATATGTTAGACTTCCAGAAAGAAGTGAACTAAATCCTGAAATCAAGGAAGAATTAATTATCGAATTCTACAACAGATAGAAATATAAAAAACTTTGAAAATTGTAATTCAAAGTTTTTTTATTTTTAAATTTGTATTGAAAAAGACTGTTTAATTAAGATGAATTTATAGTAGATAGTAAGCTTTTTTATAATATCTACTAAACTGGAATCACGTTAAATTAATCAGTCTTATTTTATTATCTATAAACTAACTTATCTTATAGTTATCTTCAAGTGAAAATTCTACGTTTTCTTCAATCCATTCTTTACGGGGTTCTACTTTATCACCCATAAGTACATCTACTCTTTTTTCAGCAAGAGCAGCGTCATCAATACTTACTCTAATTAAGGTTCTTGTAAGCGGGTTCATAGTGGTTTCCCATAATTGGTCAGCATTCATTTCACCTAGACCTTTGTATCTTTGAATTTCACATTTTTTGCCTTCTGTTTTTTCTTTTAATTCTTCGTTGGTATAGGCATAATCTATTTCTTTGCCACAAGTGATTTTATATAAAGGTGGCATTGCTATATAAAGTTTACCTAATTCAATTAGTGGTCTCATATATCTATAGAAGAATGTTAATAATAGACATTGTATATGGGCTCCATCATCATCGGCATCGGTCATTATAATTACTTTGTCATAAGCAATATCATCTTTGTCAAAGCTTGCACCTGAGCCTGCTCCAATAGTATAAATCATTGTATTTAATTCTTCATTTTTTACTATATCTTCAAATTTAGCTTTAGCAGTATTTAAAACTTTACCTCTTAATGGAAGTATTGCTTGGAATTTTCTATCTCTTCCTTGTTTAGCAGAGCCTCCGGCAGAATCTCCTTCGACTAAAAATAATTCGTTTTTATCTTTATTTTTGGAACCTGCTGGTGTAAGTTTTCCTGATAAAAGTTTTTCTTTAGCGCCCTTTTTTTTGCCACTTTGGATTTCTTCTCTTGCTTTTCTAGCAGCTTCTCTTGCTAATTTACTTTTTAAAGATTTTTCTATTATTTCTGTTGCAACTTTTTTATTTTCTTCTAAAAAGAATAATAATTTTTCAGTAGTAATGGATTCCACAGTTGTTCTTGCTTCTGGGGTTCCTAATTTAGATTTGGTTTGTCCTTCAAATTGCAATAATGCTTCGGGTATTTTTAGTGAGATAACTGCGGTTAAGCCTTCTCTTACGTCGCTTCCATCAAATGTTTTGTCTTTGATTTTGAAAAATCCATTTGTTTTAGCATAATCGTTGAAAACTCTTGTTAAAGCAGTTCTAAATCCTACTTCATGACTTCCTCCATCAATGGTTTTTACATTGTTTACAAAAGATATGATGTTTTCATTATATGAATCAGTATATTGAAATGCTATATCTACTTCTATGCCGTTTTTAGTTCCTTTAAAACTATATACTTTATGAATAGGTTTTTTATTTTCGTTAATCATTTCTACAAAGGAAACTAAACCGTTTTCATAGCAGAATTTTGCTTGTTTTTTATCTTCTAAATCAATAACTTCCATAGTGAGTCCATTTATTAGAAATGCTGATTCTTGCATTCTTTCTACAATAGTAGTGTAAGAAAAGTTAGTTGAAGTAAAGATTGAAGGGTCTGGTAGGAATCTAACCATTGTACCTGTTTTATTAGTAGTACCTATCTCTTTTAGGGGTACTGCTACTCTGCCACCATTTTCAAATTTTATGTAATATTCATGACCATCTCTTTTAATATATACTTCTAACCATTTAGATAAAGCATTTACTACTGAGGCTCCAACACCATGTAAACCTCCTGAAACTTTATATCCTTCTGCTTCAAATTTACCTCCTGCATGTAATATTGTATAAATAACTTCAGGTGTTGATTTGCCAGAAGAATGCATTCCGACTGGTAGACCTCGTCCATGGTCTTCAACACTAATGCTACCATCTTCGTATAAAACTATTTTTATTTCATTTCCAAAACCATTTATCGCTTCATCAATTGCATTATCTACAATTTCCCATACTAAATGATGTAAACCTCTTTTATCAGTAGAACCAATATACATTCCTGGTCTTTTTCTTACTGCATCTAATCCTTCAAGTATTTTAATACTATTTTCATCATATTTAAGTGCCATAACTATCATCTCCATATTTATTATAAAATAAAATGGTCAAAAAATCAAAAAAAATACGAATAAATCGTATTTTATCTATCTTTATTTCTTTTTCTGCAATTTTTAATGTTTTCTTTCTTTTCTTCTCTTCTTTTCTTTCCTGGTGAAACATAGAATTTTCTTTTTTTTACTTCGGAAGGGATGCCGTCGCGAGAACACTTTTGTTTAAAACGTTTTAAAGCTCCATCTAAATTACCTTTAACTGCTACTTCTGTCATTTTTATCCCTCCTTCCTTGGTTTTCTAATAGTGATTATAACAAAAAAATATATAAAATTCAACTTATTTCTACACATTTATTTATTTTTTTTATTTTTTTAGATGATTTATTTATATTTTTATAAAATTATAGACACGATTTATCTATTATGATAATATAAATTTGAGGTGATACTAATGGAGAATACTATTTTGCTTGGAAAAAAACTTTATCAAATTGAAAAGGGAGCGTTTACTTTTGAAGGAACTGAGGGTCCAATAACAGTGGTAAATGGAAGTAACAAATATGATTTTAAAGAAACACTTTTATTTAAAGATAATAAAAAAGATAGAAAAATACAAACGAAATTTGATGAACAGGATTATAATTTTATTATCATTAACTATTTTACCAAAGATAAAAATGGTCATGACTATACGAGAATATTAATTGTTGATAAAGATAATAATTTAGTCGATGAAGAAACATCAGTTGTGGTAGATGGTATGCGTTTAAAAATATTTGGTGATAATCAATTTGTTTTATCTAAAGATGAAAGGGATTTGACTGGGGTAATTACTAGTTCACAAGGTTGTTACTTTCTAACACTAGGAATGTATACTATAAGTATTGATAAAGATGACTTTAATAAGGTATATTTAAATGGTATTAAATATGATGGTGATGATTATTCTCTTAAGAATTTTGTTGAACAATTAGATAACAATAGTATTTTTAAAAATATATTTTATAATTTAAATGGGACAGTTATTACTTTAATAGATAAAGAAATAGATATGATGAGAAAATCTATAGAGATGTATACAAGATGTAAATCTTTGTTGAGAAATAATGATAATTTAGAGTTAGAATTATTAGATTTTATAACTGATAATTATACTGAGCAAACTATTTTAAGACCGAAGAAAAGAATAAGAAAATAGTACTTTTTATATAAATTTTGATGTTTTTATGGTATTATTGTATCATAGGTGAAAATATGGATGATAAAAGAAAAAAACTTAAGAAAATTAAGATGATTACAAAAGTTTTTACATATATATTAATTTTAATGTTGTCTATTTTATTAGTTTTTTCTGTTTATAGAGTTATTTTATGGTTTAAAGATAACAAGAATACAGAAGATATAGAGAAAAGTTTATTGCAAACTAATATTTCTATTGTGAACGATAATGAAAACACAGAATTAGTAAATGAACCTACTGATAAGTTTGACCCTTACTGGGATTATATTAAAATACCACTTATAAGTGTTGATTTCAAAGATTTAAAGGAAAAGAATAGCAATACTGTGGGATGGGTATTTGTTAATAATACTAATATTAATTATCCTGTTCTTCAAGGTAAAAATAATAGTTATTATTTAAATGTATCTTTTGAGGAAAAGTATTCTGATGCTGGTTGGATATTTATGGATTATCGTAATCATAGTGATTTATCTGATAGAAATACAGTTATTTATGGACATAGTAGAAAAAATATGTCATTATTTGGAACATTAAGAAATGTAGTAAAGAAATCTTGGTATAGTGAAAGTGAAAATTATGTTGTGAAGTACTCTACTCCGACAGAAAATACTTTGTGGCAAGTTTTTAGTACTTATACAATAAAAGCAGAAGATTATTATATAACAACTTCATTTGATAGTGATAGTGAGTATGAAAAATGGATAAAGGAAATGAAGCAAAGAAGTGTTTTTGATTATAAGACAACAGTAAATAAAAATGATAAGGTTTTAACTTTATCTTCATGTTATACTAGTGATGGCATAAGAGTTGTGCTTCATGCTAAATTAATAAAAAAGGAAACTCGTTAAAGTTTCTTTTTAAATGTCAAAATATTTATTATATTTCATTTCATGTTCTAATGTTGTTGTCTTGCCATGACCGGGATATATTACTGTATCGGGACTATATTGTTTTATTTTTCTGATGCTTTCTAGAAGTTCACTATATGAACCTGTTTTTAGGTCGGTTCTCCCTACTCCTTCATAGAAAATAAAGTCTCCTACAAACATAATATCATAATCTTTGAAATAAAAGCTTATTGAACTAGAAGTATGTCCTTTAGTATATATTACATCAAAACTAAATTCATCTATCTTAAATGGGCCTTCAAATAAATTATTATAATCATATATAGGGGCGCCATAAATTGTGCTTAAACTTTTTGCAAGTTTATTATGGTCTTCATGGTCATGGGTTACTAATATTGCTTTTACTTGAAGATTTTTTTCTCTTATTCTAGAAACAATGAAATTTTCATTATCACCTGGGTCTATTATTAAGCATTTATCATCTTTATATACTAAATAACAATTAGTTTCTAGTTCACCAACTTTTAATATATCTACATTCATTTATTAAGTCCCTCCTTATAAGCCTCTATTAGCCATGTTGGGTCTTTACATCCCATAAATGCAATAACTGCATTTTTGTGTTTATATAGTTTACTTATTTCTTCTTTACTAATATGTTCAAAGCTTTTATCTAAATTTAAAATTAGGTCGGTAGAAACTCCTTCATAATCACTAAATTTTTCTCTTGCTGGTTCTATATCAGTAATATATGCCTTATCAGCAAGCTTTAATACTTTAGCAAAGTCTTTATAAAATGCTTGAAAACGGGAAATAGTATAAGGAATAAGTACTGCTACTATCTCTTTATCAGGATATTTTTGTTTAGCAGTTAGAAGAACAGTTTCGACTTCAGTAGGATGATGAGCATAGTCGTCTACTAATATAACATCATTTATTTTTTCTTCACTAAATCTTCTTTTAGCGCCTTTGAAGTCGTTCATATAATAAATTGTATCTTGAAGAGAAATGTTGTATATATAGCAAATATAAATACATGCAAGAGCATTTAATACCATGTGCTTTCCAAAAATATTTAAGTTAAAGTGTCCATAGTATTTTTTATCTATGTATACATCAAAACTACTTGAAGTACTAGTTAAATTTAGGTTCTTAGCAATTACATCATTATTGTCATTAAAGCCGTAGTATATAATTTTATCGCTCTTTAATTTTAACACGTTTGGGTCATCACCACACGCGATAACTTTTTCTTTAGTTAAAGATGCAAATTGTTCAAATACTGATGTATATTCTTCTATGTTTTTGTAACAATCTATATGGTCTAAGTCTATATTAGTAATGACACTATATTTTGGTCTATAGTGTAAGAAATGTCTTTCGAACTCACAAGATTCTACAATAAAATTGTTTGAGTTCTTGTTTACTCTTCCAGTTCCATCTCCAATTATATAATTAGTACCAATTGTATTTTCAAATATGTGCGCTAAAAGTGCTGTTGTAGTAGTTTTCCCATGGGTACCAGCTATACAAATGGAATTATATTTCTTAGTTATTTCACCAATCATTTCATAATATCCATACATAGTGCAACCAAGTTCTTTTGCTTTTTTTATAGCATAGTGTTCTTCATGAATTGCGGCAGTATATACAAATATCATATCTTTTGTTAATTTATCTGCGTCTTTATAAACTTTTATGTTTCTTTTTTTTAATTCTTCAATGGTAAAACTATAACTTTTGGCGTCGTCACATCCAATAACTTCGTTGCCTAAATCACTTAATACTTCTGCTAGTGAAGACATTCCTGTTCCAAGTATACCTGCAAAAAAATATTTCATAAAATACCTCCAGTAAATTTTATTTATTTAGATACTTTAATTATACTATTAATAGTATAAAAGATAAATAAAAATAGAAAAGTTTACAAAAGTTTACTTATTAATATTAGTGCATGTAAAAAGGACCGTAGTCCTTTTAATTATTAATTACTTTCTTTTTTCTTTAGGCAAATGCCAAGTCCTAAGATGGCTCCTAAGGCAACTAAGCCAGTAACTGCATATATCATAATGTTGTCAGCAGTATTAGGATTTATGGTAGCGTTGTTATAACCTACAATAGCATAATCACTTAAATGACTAGTAGTAAAAGTTATCATTCCGTTATCTAATGTTGCTTTATATTCCTCTTTTAATTTACCATCTTCATCAAAGTATAAAACTTTATAATTTTTATAATTTCTTAATTGTTTATCGATTTCAATTGATATAGTAAATTTACCATTTTCCATAGGGACAACAGAAGTACCATCAACCATATTGATTTCATATAGGCCTATAAGTTTTATATCTTTCATTGTTTTTTCATTTTTATATTTTTCTGTTATTTGTTCTGTTACTTCTTTTTCTGCTTCTTCTTCATATTTATTTATTTCTAAATATAAATCTTTTTCAAAAGGTGTTTCAGTTTTAATAGTACCTGTTGTATTACTAGAATCTGTTGTTTTTTCTTCCTTATGTGGTTCTACAACATAACCTTCTTTTGTTAAAGTTGTTATGTATTTATCGTTTGTATAGTTAGCAACATCAAAAGAGAATGTTCCTCCTGTAATAAATGATGTTTTATTTTCACTATATACTGCTTCAGTTTTTTCAGAAGCGCCTTTAAAAGTACCACCTGTTACATTTAAAGTTATTTTTTCTAGGGCTTCTTCGTTATTTTTTTGTGGGTTACTTTCATAAAGTGCAACTGTTCCTTCAACTGAACCACTTATTATGTTTACTTTAAGTATATTTTTAGTAGTATGTTGTGAAACTGCTATACCTACTCCTTCAGTTGTTGGGCCATCATTATTTGCAACTACTTTAACACCATTAGTGTCGCCTTTAATAGTTGCACCATCTATATTTAAGATACCTGCACGAATTTCAATACCAGTTTTACCGGAAATATTTGCTTTCTTGATATTCCAAGTACCGTAACCTGCTGCATAAATACCTATTCTTGGTGAATATACTACTGCACCATCATAAATATTTACAACAGGTGCGTTTTTTAGATGTGCTATTGAACCATTTTCATAAATACCATACCCAGTTTCTCCAGTTGAATCTGTCATACCAATGGCAGTTCCATAAAGATTAACAGTTATTCCATATGAATTACTTATTTTATCTGGACCATTAAATTTATCAATAAATATTCCAGACCAACCTTTAAGAACTACATCTTTTCCTACTGTTAGAGTACTATAATTTGTATCTTCTTCATTAGTAGAGCCTTTAATAAGTACTGGTGCATAATATGGGTCAATTTCTGCCATAGTACCTTTACCTGTAATTTCTAGGTTACCACCTTTTAGAAGTATAAATTTTCCACTTGCAAATGAAATAGTGTGATTATTTAAATCTAAAACTATTTTTTTATCAAGTGTTATATTTTGTGCTACTTCAAAATCTTCAGTTATTGTAATATTATTATCAGTTTTTAATGCTTCGATAAATTGTTCTTCATTTGAAACTTCTTTAGCGTTAACTCCAAATGCGAAAGCGAACATTGAAATTAATGCTATAAAAAATAAACTAATTTTCTTCATTGTTTTCCTCCTTACCTTACAATTTAAATTTATCACAACATGTGTATTTAGTCAATAATATTGAAATAGATTTTTTGTGGTTTACAAAACTATATTTTTTAGGTCATATATATTTTATCTAAGAATAAATTATAGCAAATAAAAAGAGTATGTAATCATACTCATAATTAATTATTTTTTGGTTTAATAACTTCTAATCCACCCATGTAAGGTTGTAAGGCTTTTGGGATTTTAACACTTCCGTCGCTTTGGTAACAGCATTCTAGTAAAGCAATGAGTGAGCGAGGGCTTGCTATTACTGTGTTGTTTAAGGTTGCTAAGAATTGATTGCCGTTTTCTGTTTTCATTCTAATGCCTAATCTTCTAGCTTGGGCATCTCCTAAGGTAGAACAGGAACCAACTTCAAAATATTTTTGTTGTCTTGGACTCCAAGCTTCTACATCACATGATTTAACTTTTAAATCTGCTAAATCTCCACTGCAACATTCTATTGTTCTTACAGGAATATCTAAACTTCTGAAAAATTCAACTGTATAACTCCACATCTTGTTGTACCAATCCATAGCGTCTTCTGGTTTGCAAAGGACTATCATTTCTTGTTTTTCAAATTGATGAACTCTGTAAAGACCTCTTTCTTCTATTCCGTGAGCACCAACTTCTTTTCTGAAGCATGGAGAGTAAGATGTCATTGCTATAGGAAGTTTTTTTTCATCTATTAATTGTCCTTTAAACTTACCTATCATACTATGTTCTGATGTACCAATTAAGTATAAATCTTCGTTTTCTATTTTATACATCATATTTTCCATCTCTGTAAATGACATAACGCCATTAACTACATCGCTTCTAATCATAAATGGTGGAATGCAATATGTGAAGCCTTTGTTTATCATAAAATCCCTTGCGTAGGCAATAGTTGCTTCATGTAATCTAGCAATATCTCCTACTAAATAGTAGAAGCCATTTCCACTTACTCTTCCGGCACTTTCTTTATCTAATCCATTAAATGAATCGCATATATCTGAATGATATGGTATTTCATAGTTTCTTACAAAAGGTTCTCCAAATTTTTCTATTTCTACATTTTCGCTGTCGTCTTTACCAATTGGAACATCATCTGAAATAATATTTGGAATAACCATCATCTTTTCTTTTATTTCTTTAAGAAGTGTTTCTTCGTCAATTTGAAGTTGTTCTATTTGTTTATTTAAATCTAATACTTCTTTTTTAATTTGTTCTACTTCTTCTAATTTTTTATCACGCATTAAGTTTCCGATTAAACTGCTCTTAGAATTTTTTAATGCTCTTAATTCGTCGCCTTTGCCTTTACATTCACGATATTTTATATCTAAATCATAAATTTCATCTACTAAAGGTAATTTTTCATCTTGAAATTTCTTTTTTATATTTTCTTTTACTAAATTTTTATTTTCTCTTATTAAATTAATGTCTATCATAAGTATCACCTTTCTATAACAATAATTTTAACAAATTTTATAAAGTTTGTAAATAATATAGGAATTAATTTGTTTTTTTAAAAAGAGTAAATGCATTTGCAGTAAATATAAGAAATAAAAATATCCCTATAACAAAAACAAATATAGTACTTGGTAAAAGAACTATACCTAATATAATAAGTAATAATGAAACAATTAAACCAAGAAAGATAAATATTTTCTCGTATCTTTTTTCAATATTCGTTTTCATAATTGTTTATTCTATAAAAAAAGACTTTAAAAGTCAATAGATTTTTATCATTAAATTTAAATATTGGTTATTATTTTTGGTTTAATATTTTTGTTAATAGAATTTTATAAATAAGAAAATTGTAAAACTACTAGTAAATGGAAATCTGGAGTAATTTTAAGTAATAAAATAAAAAACCTTTAAATAAAGGTTATTAATACAACATCTGGTGACCAGTACGGGATTTGAACCCGTGAATGCCGCCGTGAAAGGGCGGTGTGTTGAACCGCTTCACCAACTGGCCATAAAAAATGGCGCCCCAACTAGGACTTGAACCTAGGACCCCTTGATTAACAGTCAAGTGCTCTAACCAACTGAGCTATTGAGGCAATATGGTGGGCCTGAATGGACTTGAACCATCGACCTCACGCTTATCAGGCGTGCGCTCTAACCAGCTGAGCTACAAGCCCATTTGCTAACTCACATAAGCAATATTGATTTTACTATAAAATTTATACTTTGGCAAGAGATTTTTAAAAATTTTTTTAATTTTTTTCAAATTTTATAGTTTTTCACTAGAAATTGCATTTAAATCTAAGGAAGCAAACTCACCATTTTTATATAGAAAATAACCTGCTGTTGCTATCATGGTAGCATTATCAGTGCAATATTTCATACTAGGATAAGAAAAGTTAAAGTTATTTTCTTTTGAAAGTTTAGTAAATGCCTCTCTAATACCGCTATTGGCTGCGACACCTCCTGCAAGTATTAGATTACTAACATTATATTCTTTTAAAGCTGAAATAGTCTTACTTGTTAAAGATTTAACAACTTTATCTTGAAAAGAGGCACATAAGTCTTCTTTGTTTATTTCTTTTTTCTTCTGAAATTCGTTATGTACTAAATTTATGACTGCACTTTTTAGACCACTAAAACTGAAATTAAAACTATCATCATTAAGTGGTATTGGTAAGTTATATGTTACCTTACCTTGTTTTGCCATTTTGTCTACTGTAGGGCCACCGGGATAACCTACATTAATTACTCTTGCTACTTTATCATAGCATTCACCTACTGCGTCATCTAAAGTTGTTCCTATTTCTTTAAATGATAAGTGTTTATCCATATATATTAGATTAGTATGTCCTCCACTTATAACTAAAGATATTAATGGAAATTCCATTCTTTTTTCTATATTATTTGCATATATATGACCCATAATATGATGAACTTTAATAAGTGGTTTATTATTTACATATGCAAGTGTTTTAGCAGCTTCTAGTCCTACAAGGAGAGAACCTATAAGACCTGGTCCATATGTAACTGCAATTGCGTCAATATCGCTTATTTTCATATTTGCATCTTTTAAACATTTATCAATAACAAATGTAATATCTTTTACATGATTACGGCTTGCTATTTCTGGTACTACACCACCATATAAAGTATGAATATCTATTTGGCTTAATATAACAGTGCTTATTTCTTCTTCACCATTTTTAACAATTGAACAACTAGTTTCATCACAACTAGATTCTATTCCTAAAATATATACATCTTTCATAATTTCAACTCCATCAATAAACCATCTGAATTTTTATAATAATTTTTCCTAATGGAAACTGTTTTAAATCCATATTTTTCATATAATTTAATTGCATAAGTATTTTGGGTACTTACTTCTAAAGTAATATTTATATATCCTTTTTCATTTATTCTTTTTATTAGATTTTCTAACATGCTAGAGGCAATTTTCTTATTTCTATACTCTTCTATTACGTAAATATAATCTATTTCAACGCGGTCATATAAATCTTCATAGACAAGGTAACCAACTGGGACATCATTATCATAGTATGCCATGTATTTAGTGAATACATTTTTATATGGTATTTTAAAACTATTTAATAAATCAAGTCTTACATCTTTAATCATTTGTTTAGGTTTTCCTCTGCTTCAGTTTTCTTTAAATAATTTGGTATGAAGCTATGTACATTAACATATTCTTTTTTTAAATATTTAAATAAATTATCTATGTTAGGAGTGTATTTTGTTACTTCAAATGGAAAAGCGTCATTTGATACAAAGGTATAACTTTTGTCTAATTTTTTAATTTGTTCTTTTAAGTCGTCAAGTGAAATATAACATTCATTCATTATTACATTATAATTTTTATCATATATTGCAGAAAATACGTGTCCATGTCTAGCATCAATAATAGGAATTATATAATTATCATTAATACTTGTAGCCATTGTAAATAAACTGCTTACTCCGCATAATTTTTTGTTTAAAGAATATGCATATGTTTTAGCAATTGTTACTCCTACTCTTATTCCAGTAAATGAACCAGGGCCTTTGACACATATTATTTCATCAATATCATTTGGTTTCATGTTTAAACTATCTAATAGTTTTTTGATGCTTAAAAGAGCAAGTTTTGATAAGGTTTTAGATAAATTTATGTGTTCTAATTTTAAAACTTTGTTGTTTTCTAAAACACTGATAGTAAGATAATTGGATGATGTATCTAAAAAAAGACTTGTCATAAAACAGCCTCGCATAAATCTTCGTATTTTTTACCTACTGGTTTAATAATGAATACTCTTGTATCTTCATCAATTATTTTTATTGTTATGTTTAGTCTTTCTTTTGGTAGTTCATTTTCAATTAAATCTGCCCACTCTATAATAGAAACACCTTTTTTAACAAAGTATTCACTAAAATCTATATCAACATGTCCTTCGTCATAGCGATATACGTCCATATGAAATAAAGGCATTTCTCCAGTGTAGTATTCTTTTACTATAGTAAAAGTTGGAGATGTGATTGTTTCATCTATACCTAAGGCATTGGCAAAGCCCTTTGCAAATACTGTTTTACCACTTCCTAAATCACCTGTTAAACAAATAACCATGTTAGGAAACTTTTCTGATTCAAAATTTTCTGCTAATTCAATTGTTTCAACTTCACCATGAGTTGTAATTTTATATTCCATTTATATCACCACAAACATTTTAGCATAAAAAAAAGTAATTATTCAACTACTTTCTTACTTTTTTTAGAGTTTTTTGCTTTTTTTATTTTTTATGGTGTAAATGTCAAGAATAATATTTTATAAAAGTTGTTTTTTTAATATCTTTAAATTATTCTTTTAGAGTAATACTTAATTTATCATTTGTTTTTATAGTAGTGTTTGCTTTAATACTTTGTTTTTTTACATAACCATAGCCATCATAGGTACAGTTTAACTCTAATAAACTGCATATTGCTCGTGCTTCTAATTTACTATATCCAGTTAAATTGGGTAATTTGTATGAGGTACTGTTAGTTTTTAGGATAACTGTGTCATTTACTCCTAAAGTACTTCCTTTACTAGGGTATTGGTTTATTATTTTATTACCTTCTCCTAGAACTATATAATTTATTTTGTTTTTTGTTAGAGTTTTTATAACAGTGTCTTTATCTTTGTTAATGTAGTTATCTACATTATAATTTGTTAGAGTTTTTTGTTCTTCTTCATTGAAAATATTTAAATATTTACTTATATTTTGTACTAGGGATTTAACACTTGTTGTTAGGGGTTTGGAAGAGCCACCAACTGATTTTTTTACTGATGCATATATTATAACTTCTGGGTCATCTTTTGGCCACATTCCAGTAAATGATTTAATTGTATAATAATCATTTGTATAGTATCTTCCTGTTTTTTCATTTACGAGTTGGGCTGTTCCTGTTTTTCCTATTACATCGTAGCCTTTTACATTATAGCCATCACCTGTTGCAGGAATCCATGAACTATGTACAGTTTCATACATTAAGTCTTTTATTTTATCTGTTGTTTCTTTAGATGCTACTACTCTTTTTACTGCTCTTTCTCCTTTGTATACTGTATTTCCTTTTTCATCTACTACTTTATCTATAATATATGGAACTAGCATTTCTCCATTATTTGCAATGGAAGTTAAGGCTTGGATATGTTGCATTGGGGTTGTTGTTATACCTTGTCCAAAAGCTGCGTTATATATTTCAGTTTGATAATTGAATTTTATTTTACCTTGTACTTCATTTGCAAGTGTAATTCCTGTTTTTTCACCAAAGCCCATTTTTATGAAGTAATCATATAAAATATCTCTATTAATAAATTTGTTTACTATATTAATGACACCGACATTTGAAGAAGACATGTAACCTTCATCGTATGTAATTTCACCAAAACCGCTTCTTTGCCAGTCATATATAACTGTTTTATCATCTGTTACATATTTTCCTGATTTAAATTTTTCATCGCCTTTATATGTTCCTGCTTCCATGGCAGCCATATATGTATATGTTTTCATGATAGAACCTGGTTCATAGGCTTCTGCCACAGTAACATCAATCCAGTTGTCTATATCTAAATTATTTGGATTAAATGATGGTGTTTGGGTTAATCCTAAAATTTTTCCTGTTTTAGCGTCTGCTACAATTATAGTTAACCATTCAAATTTATATTTTTCGCTTGCTTCTTTTACTGCTTCTTCTACGAAGAACTGAATATTGGAGTCTAATGTTAAATATACATCGTTTCCATTAGTGGCAGGAGTAGTATATTCTTTAGTACCTGGTATTTTATATCCGTTTACGTCTTTTTGATATGAGGTTTTACCATCTGTACCACTTAATACGTCATCTAATAAGTTTTCTAGCCCAAACTCTCCAACTATTTTTTCGTCTTCATTTAATTTAGCATAACCGATTGTATACGATGCAAAAGTGCCGTTTGGGTAAAAACGTCTTTTGTTTTCTATAAAATCAATACCGGGTAAGTTCAATTCTTCTATTTTTTCTTTTTCTAATTCTGTTAAGTTCTTGCCTGCTTCTCTAAATTCTACTTGATATAAGCCTTTTTGATTTAAAATAGATAATATATCTTTTTCTTTCATATTTATAACAGTAGCTAGTTTTTTAGCAGTTAGTTCTTTATCTACAACATGTTTTGGATTGGATGAATCAGTTGTTCTTGATTCTTCTAAATATGCAATTAAGGTATAACTAGATACATTCATAGCTAGATATTTACCGTTTACATCATAAATATTGCCTCTAGTTGCAGGGATTGTTTTGGTTACAACACTACGATTGCTAGCAAATTCTTTTAAATCAATTCCATCTATTTTATTTGATAGAGTTAGGTGCCCTGCTCTATAAATTAAGACTGCAAAACAAAAAAGAGTAATAATGATAAACAAATTTTGATATTTAGCATTACTCTTTTTATTCATATTTTCATCACCTATTCTACAACTTTTACACTACCACTAGTATAACTTAAACCCATTTCTTTTGCAAGTTTTTGTAAATTTTCTAATGATACTAATTCATTAATTTTCATTTCCAGACTTTCATTTGTTTTGGATTGATAACTTATTTTTTCTTTTGTTTCTTCTACTTCATAATTTACTTTTGAAAGTTCAGATTTAGCAAAAACGCTCATAACTGGTGATAATACAATGAGTATAAATGTTACAACAAACATAAATTTTTCAAACTTAGTTAATTTCTTTTTTATTAATTTCATAGTTTCCTCCAAATTTATTTTATCTTTTTTATAACACGCATTTTAGCAGATTTTGCTCTACTGTTGTGGTTTATTTCTTCTAAAGTTGGTTCAATAGCTTTTTTAGTAACTAGTTCATAATCAGGATATAGTGATTTGTCCATGTTAGGCATTCCTTTTATTAATGGGTCTATTTCTGATACTTCTTTAAATATTTTTTTACATATTCTATCTTCTAAAGAATGGAATGTAATTACTACTATTACTCCTCCTACTTTAAGTAATGATAAGCTATCTTTTAAGGCTTTTTCAAATTCTCCTAATTCATTATTTACTTCAATTCTTATTGCTTGGAATACTTTTTTAGCGGGATGTGATGTTCTTTTTTCTTTATATGGAATGCATTTATCTATTATATCTACAAGTTCTAATGTTGTTTTTATTTCTTTAGTTTTGCGATACTCTTCTATCTTATTTGCTATTTTCATAGCATGTTTTTCTTCTCCATATTGTCTAAATATTCTAGTTAAGTCTTCTACACTATATTTATTTACTACATCTTTAGCAGTTAGAGTGCTATTTTGGTCCATACGCATGTCTAAAGTGGCATCTTTCATGTAACTAAAACCGCGCTCTTTTTCATCAAGTTCTACTGAAGATACACCTAAGTCAAAGAGTATTCCATCTACATTTTCTGTTACATGGTCTTTTATATTAACAAAACCAGTATTAAAAATTTTATAATTATTTCCTATTTGCTTTAATCTTTTATTGCTATAATCAATAGCGTCTATATCTTTATCAAAGCAATATAACAACCCTTTTTTATTCCTTTTAAGTATTTCACTAGAGTGTCCTCCATAACCTAAGGTCATGTCTACATACACTCCGCCATCTTTAATATCAAGGTAATTAATAGCTTCTTCTAAGAGTACACTTATATGTTTTTCCATTTAAAACTCCGTATTAAATAAATGGTCTGCTACGTCAGATAAACTTTCTTTACTATCTTCGAAAAATTTATCCCAATTACTTTTTGACCATATTTCTATGCGGTCATTTACTCCGATTACAATACATTCTTTTTCAATAGAGGCATACTCTTTTAGGGGGCTTGTTAATTTAATTCTTCCTTGTTTATCAAATTGGCAGATAGTGGCACCACTTAAGAATATTCTAGTAAAGCTTCTAGCATCTTTTTTGGTGAATGGTAGAGATTTTAATTTTTCTACAATAGAAGACCATTCTTTTAGTGAATATACAAATAGGCAATCTTCAAGACCACGAGTTATTACTACTTCTTCTCCTAGTTCATCGCGAAATGAATTAGGCATTACTAGTCTTAATTTATCATCTATGTTATGATGAAATTCACCCATTAGCATATAATCACCACCTTCTACCACATCTATCCACTGTCTACCACAATTTTACTTCAAATATGGTAATTTGTCTATAGTTTTTATAAAAAAAAATACACTTTAATTAAAAAGTGTAAATTTAAATATAACCATTGATTAATTTGAGGTTTAATTATTTATTCAAATACTTTTCCGATTAATTCATCTTTATTAATACCGTTTAAATAGTCTCTAGCAGACATCTTTCTTTTGCCTGGTACTCCGATAGATGTTATTATTATTTCTCCATCTTTTGTTGCAATGCCGATACCATCTTTATAAGTACATAGTATTTGTCCAGGTAAAGAACCGTATTTTTCTCCTTTGATTGAAGAATATATTTTGATTGGTTCATTATTAAGTATGGCGTAGCTTCCTGTTTCGCTTAGTGCTCTTATTTTGTTATAAACTTCTTTTGTTGTTTTGTTAAAATCTAAGTGTTCATCTTCTCTTTTTATTGTGTATGCAAAAGTTGCTTCATCATTATTTTGTTTTATATATTTTACTTTTGAAGAAAAAATATCTGGGAGTGTTTTTATTAGTAAATCTCTTCCTAAAATGGATAATTTGTTTGATAATGTTTCATAATCATCTGTTTCTAGTATAGGTATTTCTTCTTCTACTATGATATCTCCATCGTCCATGCCTACATCTGTTCTCATGATTGTTATTCCTGTTTTTTCTTCGCCATTTATTATAGCGTGATGGATAGGCGCGCCTCCTCGATATTTTGGAAGAAGTGAGGCGTGGACATTAATTGTTTTATATTTGGGATACTCTAAAAGTTCTTTTGGCAAGATTTGCCCATATGCACAGGTAATTATCATATCAGGCTTTAAGTCTATTATATCCTGGTACTCGTTTCTTAATTTTACTGGTTGTAAAACTTTTATATTATGAGCTTCTGCTACTAATTTTACTTTAGATTTAGTTAACACTTTTTTTCTTCCTACTTCTTTATCTGGTTGAGTTACTACTGCAATAACTGTTACTTCTTCGATTAATTTTTCTAATATTGGAACAGAAAAACTTGGTGTTCCCATAAATACTATTCTTTTGTCTTTCATTTTTATCACCACTTATATTATAAATTATTTAAAGAGGAAAAACTATTAATTTTGTGTTCTTTTTTTAAAATATTGTTTTTTTGTTTAATTTATTACTTTTTTATATTTAGGTTTTCTTTTTATACTTTACTTGGTATTAATTTTTTTATTTTATTTTTTAATATGATAATTATATTAAAAAAGTAAGAAATATTTTATTTTCTTACTCTTTGGATACTTTTTTCATTATCATGATAAAAAGTTTTTATATAATCTAGTATATTAGAATCTCCTCGGTCTAGTAAAGCTTCTTTAATTTGTTCTCCATCTAGATTACTTACAACATCGATTTCTTCTTTTCCATCTTTTTCTTGTATTTTAACTGAGATAAAGTCTTCTTTAAAGTTTAAGATAACTTGAGTTAATAAAGTATCATTTTTTAGTACTGTGTAATATGTTTCGAATAAATCTTTTTCCTCTTCATGTCTTACTCTTATAATTTCTTCTCCTGAAGTTATAAAATACTTTTCTTTATTATCTTTTGTTACTTCAATATCTGTTCCTACTTGATTGTTTTCTCCATCTACCAAAGGTCTATATAAAACTGTATAATCATCTTCGATAAGATAACAACCTTTCATTTGCCATTTGTATAAATTTGGTAATACTCCTTTAATCATATCGTTAACTTCTTTAATTTGATTTTTAGCTCTTTCTCTAAATCTTTTTGTGTAAAATTCTATCATTTATATCATTCCTTTCGTTAAACTATTTTATTATATGTTTCTTCAAATAAAAAATTTGTCCTTTTATTATAGTTTTAATTAAAAGTTTTGTCAAGTTTTATCATATATTTTATTAGGTGATTTTATGTTTATTTCAATTATTAATTTATTGAAAAGTCTTATATTCTTTAAAACATCGTACTCTAATAATGTTTTTCCTGAACCTTTAAGTGATGAGGAAGAGGAAAAATATATAGATTTAATGTTAAATAAAAAGGATAAAAATGCTAGAAATATACTTATTGAACATAATCTTAGATTAGTTGCACATATTATTAAAAAATTTGAAACTAATTCTAAGGATAATGATGATTTAATTAGTATTGGTACAATTGGTTTAATTAAGGGTATTGATAGTTATACTAGAAAACATAATACTAAGATTACAACTTATTGTGCTCGTTGTATTGAAAATGAGATATTAATGCATTTTAGGAGTAATAAAAAGAATAATTTAAATATTTCTTTGGATGACCCAATTGGTTATGATAAGGAAGGAAATGATATAACTATACTTGATTTACTTAAAACGCCAAGTCCAGATTTTATTGAGGATATGAATACTAAGGATAATATTATATTGCTTAAAAAGTATATGTCTTTATTAACTGATAGGGAAAAGGAAATTATTAAAAGAAGATATGGTCTTGGTAATAGTGATGAACAAACTCAAAAAGAGATTGCCAAGGAGTTAAATATATCTAGAAGTTATGTTTCAAGGATTGAAAAACGTGCGATTACTAAGATGCTTAGAGAGTTTATTAAGAATGAAAATGAATAAATAATAAAAATAGAAACTATTTTTTGATAATTTCTATTTTTTGTTTTCTAAATACAAATGTTTTTATTCTGTAACCACAGGTGGTACATTTGATGTGTTTAAAACCGTTTTTTTCTGGTAGTCTTAGTTTTAGTGTTGTTTTACATTTAGGACATTTTCTATAGATATAGTCTTTGTCTTTTATATTTCTTTTTAAATTTAGGAGTGGTTTTTGTAGTTTGTTTTTTATTTTTCTAAAGAACATGTTTTCATTGTTTCTTTTATATATTTTTTTTGATGTAGTTCTAAGTATAATAATTAGTAGTAATATAAGTTCTATTATTAAAAATATTATATTTTTTGAAAATAAACTAATTATAAGTAGTATAAAATATATATAAAATATAAACTTAGTTAAATCATCTACTCCATATCTACCATACATAAATTTTTGTAGTTTTGATATAAAATTCATTTAATCATCCCTTTTAGTAAATATTAGAAGAAGTCTTAGTATTTCTATCATTGTAGTTAATACGCTTGCTACGTAAGTAAATGCTGCGGCTTTTAGTACTTTTTTGGCATCTTGTTTTTCATCTTCTTCGATGAGATTAAGATTTTTTAATTCATTTAATGCTCTTTTTGAAGCGTCAAATTCTACTGGAAGTGTTACTAATTGGAATACTAATATTACAACTTCTAAAATAATACCTATATAAATTAGTTTTAATAATGAAAATATAGCCCCGATGAGGATGGCAAGATATCCAAATTTTGATGAAAATCTAACAAATGGTACTAATTTACTTCTTATAATCATGAAGCTATAGTTATCTTTATCTTGTAATGCATGACCACATTCGTGTGATGCTACTGCGACTGCAGATATTGATGATAATTCATATACATCATTTGATAAATTAACTTGTTTAGTACTTGGATTATAATGGTCGGTTAAACTGCCTTTTACTTTGTTTATTTTTACATCTTTTAAATTATTTTTATCTAAAATTATTCTTGCTACTTCTTTGCCTGTTAAACCTATTTTGTTTACTTCTTGTTTATATCTATTATATACTATTGTTATATAAATATTTGCAAATAAAGTAATTACTACTGATGTAAGTGCAAGTAAGTATAATGCGTATTCCATGTTATATCCTTTCTATATCAAAGCTTAATTCTTCATCATTTATGTTATAAGTATATTCTAAGTTATCTTTTTCTATTAAGTTTTTAGTTAGTGTTTCAGTTTTTATAAATTCTTCAAAGTCTTTTAATACTTCGTTAAAGTATTTAGTGCCTTTATAATATAAGGTAATTCTATCTGAAACATCGAAGTCTTTTTCTTTACGTAAGTTTTGAATTTTTGATACTACTTCACGGGCAAAGCCTTCTTTTAAGAGCATATCATCTAACTTGGTATTTAGTATTATGAAATCATTATTTGATGTTGCTACATTAAAGCCTTCTTTAGAAGTTATTTTTATTTCTACCATATTTTTATCTATTACCTTTTCTTCATTATTTATAGATAAGACAATAGTTTCATTGTTATTTAATTTTTCTATTTCTTTGGTAGAAAGTTTAGATAGTTTGTCTTTAAATTCATTTATAGATTGACCGAATATTTTGCCTACTTCTTTGAAGTTTGGTTTTACTGTGTAATTCATATATTTACTTAAATCAGTAACAAAGTTTACTTTTTTTACGTTTAATTCTTCTTTTATTAGATTAGTTAAATCTTTTAATATTTGTTCATTTTTTCCATCTAAGTATACTTCACTAATTGGTTGACGTACTTTTATTTTTACTTCTTCTCTTACAAAGCGTCCTGCACTTATTAGATTTCTTACTAAGTCCATTTTTTGTTCTATTTCTTCATTTATTAGGTTTTCATCATATTTAGGGAACTTGGCTAGATGGACTGATTCGTTTCCAGTTAGTTTAGTATATATTTCTTCACTTACAAATGGTACGATTGGTGCAATCATGCGAGATAATCCTTCTAGAACTTCGTATGTTGTAATATAAACGCTTTTTTTAGAAGTGTTAAATTCTTCTATCCAGAATCTATTTCTATTACGTCTTATATACCAATTAGATAAATCTTCGCATACGAAATCTGTTAGGGCTTTTACTACTTTGTTTAGGTCATATTCTTCATATCCGTTTGTAACATTTTTTAAAAGTTTATTGTATTTAGATAATAGCCATTTATCGATTTCTTCTCTTTCATTATATGGAACATAGCATGTTTTAATATCACTTATTTTGTCTGCATTAGCATATATAGCAAAGAAGTTATAAGTGTTTTTAAGTGGATTAAAGAATTTGGAATGAACTTCTTTTAGACCATTTATGTCAAATTTAAGTGGAGTCCATACTGGTGAAACATATGGTAAGTAAAAGCGAACAGTATCAGCGCCGTATTCTTTGATAGTAGTAAATGGTTCGACGATATTGCCTTTACTTTTGGACATTTTTTTGCCTTCTTTGTCAAGTAGTAAGTCATTTACTAGAACATTTTTATATGGAGAGCATCCTTTTACGAATACAGATATTAATAATAAAGTGTAAAACCATCCACGGGTTTGGTCTATTCCTTCAGCGATGAAATCTGCTGGAAATTGAGTTTCCCATAAATCTATATTTTCAAAAGGATAATGATATTGAGCGAAAGGCATTGAACCTGAATCAAACCAACAATCTATAACGTCAGTTGTTCTGCTCATAATCTTATTACATTTTGGACATTTTATATGGACGTCATCTACATAAGGTCTATGTAAATCAATAGTTTCGTCTATTTTTTCGATTGATTTTTCTACTAGTTCTTTTCTAGAACCAATCATTTCCATATGACCACATGAACATCTCCATAGTGGAAGTGGTGTTCCCCAATATCTATTTCTAGATATTGCCCAATCGTTCATGTTTTCTAACCAATTGCCGAAGCGTTTTTCTCCAACATATGATGGATGCCAGTTAACTGTTTTGTTAGCTTCAATTACTTTATCTTTTATTTTGGTTACTTCTAGGTAGAAACTTGGTTTTGAATAATAAATTAGTGGGCTGTCACATCTCCAACAGTGTGGATAGTTGTGTACTATTTTTTGTTTTTTGAATAATTTATCATTTGCTTTTAAATATTTTATTACTTCTAGGTCTGCATCAAATACACGCATTCCTTTCCATGGACCTACTGTGTAGCAACCGTCATCTCCGACGGGATTAACGTAAGGTAAGTCATATTTTTTTCCTACGTTTGCATCGTCTTGTCCAAATGCTGGTGCTAAGTGTACTATACCAGTTCCATCTTCCATAGTTACATAGTTATCGCATGTTACGAAGAATGCTTTTTTATTTACTTCGATAAATGGTAATAATTGTTCATAAGGAGTATATTCTAGTGTTTTTCCTTTAAATGTATCAAGGATTTCTGCATCACCTAGTACTTTATTTACTAGGGCTTTAGCAAGTATAAATTTGTAACCTTGTGACTTTGCTAATACGTAGTCTTCGTTTGGATTAACGCATAAACCAACGTTAGCGATAAGTGTCCATGGTGTTGTAGTCCATACTAGAAAATAAACGTCTTCATCTTTCTTTTTCATAGGTACAATTACTGTGTCTACAGTTACTTCTTTATAACCTTGTGCTACTTCATGAGAGGCAAGACCTGTTCCACATCTAGGACAATATGGTAATATTTTAGCGCCTTCATAAAATAAGCCTTCATCAAAGAATTTCTTTAATATCCACCATTCAGTTTCTATGTAGTTGTTATCATATGTAACATAAGGATGCTCTAAATCAATAAATTGTCCCATTTTTGTAGTTAAATCACTGAATGCTTTTTCGTTTTTCCATACTGATTCTTTACATTTTTTATTAAATTCTTCTATACCATATTTTTCTATGTCTGTTTTTGATTTAAAGCCTAATTCTTTTTCTACAGCAAGTTCTACAGGAAGACCATGAGTGTCCCATCCTACTTTTCTTAATACTTTATATCCTTGCATAGTTTTATATTTGCAAAAACTATCTTTTAAGAATTTTGCTACCATATGATGTAATCCTGGAAAACCATTTGCAGTAGCAGGTCCATCATAAAATACAAAGTAATCTTTATTTTGATTAATACTTTTATTAAAAATATCATGTTCTTTGAAATAATTTGAGTAGTATTCTTCTACTTCACTTACTTTATTTTTATTTAATTCTTCAAACTTTTTCATTTTTTCCTCCTTAAAAATAAAAAGGTCGTACCAAAGGACGAATTGCTCGTGGTACCACCTTATTTTTTTCTCATTAACTTAACGCGTTAATACGTTTTTACTTTTAATAAAACACATCCAAAGTGATTTGAAATATACTACAGTTATTGACTTTCACCATACTCAACTCGCTTATACTTTTGTATATTTCCGTCTTCTTCATTTGCTTTTATAAACATATATTAGCACAAATGTAAAACAATTGCAAATAGTTTTTTTGTCTCTTATTTAACTTTTACTTTATATACTTTTTCTTCTTCTTTCATATTTATTAAAGTATATACGCCAATAATTATTAGGATAATTCCTACGACAAGTCCTGAAAATACAGTAGTTATTACTGGGGTTGTAAGTACAATTATGCCTATTATTAGTTTAACTATTTCAGTTAACATGTTATATCTTGGCATTAAACTATTTATATTGAATATATATAGTAATTGGATACCTGCTGAAAGAATTAGCCATATACCAATAAAAACGGAAATTAGTTTTATAGTTAATGTAGTGGTATTCATTAGGATAATACCGAATATAATATTTAATATTCCGTTAAATATTGATGAACTAGCATATGATTTGTTATCTCTATTAACAATTCCTGAAATTACTTTTAGTACTCCTACGACAAGTATTGCAAGTCCTAAATAGTATATTAAACTTTCAAATGTTTGATTTGGTTTTGTTATTAAGAAACCTCCCAATACTATTAGTCCTACTCCTATAATTATTGTCCATATTTTTTTACTCATTAGTTACCTCCATTATAATTTAATTCATTATCTTCCAACCATATACCCTTTTCATATGAAGAATTATATACTTTGTAGTTGTATGTACCATTGTCATTTAAAATGAATACTGCGTATAAAGTAAGTGTTTTACTTTTGGATAAAGGTATAATGGTTTCTCCTATTTCTTTATATTTTATGTCACATGTAAATATGTATATATTTTTATTTTTCTCTAAAAAGTTACATTTTCTGGACTCTATTTCATGAATATTTTCTATATTCATTCTGGTTTTGCCTAGTTCATCTTTTTGATAGTTAAACCAAGAGTCTATTACTTTTTCTCCATAGATACTGTTTTCATAAGGGTCAAAAGTACAACCAGTTAAAGAAAAAATTATAATTAGAAATATTGTTATTTTTTTCATAGTTAAATGATACCACAAAACTATAATTTAATCAACTTCATTTTTTTGATGTTTCTTTTATAATTTATGATTTATATTGGTTTAAAAATATTAAAACTATTAGATTGTTATTCTCTAATAGTTTTAAAGTTATTAAATACTTTTATTTTTTTTGTTATTTACATATATGTAATAGTTTTCTGCTTCTTCTTTATTTAGTTTAACGGATGTGACATAGGTGTAGTCAAAATAATCTTCTTCATGACCTTTTATAGGAAGTTTTATTTCTTTAAAAGTAGACGCTATATCATCTTTTATATTTAGTTTATTATTTTTTAAACTGGTATCTATTACTCTTATAAAGTATACATTGCTATTTGGAATTTTATATATATAAATGCAAACTGACTCTTCTCTTTTGACGTTATATATATCTAGGTAGTATGTCCATTTGTCTTTGTTTTTGTGGGCAGTATGATTAGTAAATATGTTGTTATTTACACTAGTTATGAAATAATATTCGTCATTAGATATAACATTTAGTATTGTTTCATACTGGTAATAGTATTCAAATCCTTCTTCTAGGGTGCTATATTTAAAAAAATATCTATCTATAGGAAAATTTATTAAAATACTTATAATTATTAAAAAGATGAACGTGATTGGTATAATTATAACGATTTTAAATTTAATTTTTTTTAATTCTAGTTTCAGGTTATATGATTTTTTTATTAGTAATATTAATAAAAATAAAGCCAATACTATTATGATGGAAAGTATTAAAGATATTATAATTTTAAATAGAATATGTTCCATTGTTCTTCTCCTTACATTATTTTAATATGGGGTGTTAACGTAGAAGTTAAAGTCTTCTTGTTGTTGGAAAATTGGTTTAATGGAGTCTGGTAAACTATCGAAGGTATCATATGAATTATATTGTTTTGTTTTGTAGTTTAAAACTCCATAAATATAATTTGAATCTTCAATATTTCTTTTACCAATTATATATACTGTATTATCTTTTTTATAATTCTTATATTTAGCAACATAAATAATATCTTTTTTTTCTTTTAAATCATGTAAAACATAGGCTTTTTTATTGTCATATGTAGATTTTTGTATTTGATAGTTATAATCTCCAAAATGGGTAATTGTGTCTTTGCCAATATTGGGATTTTTTATAAATTTTATAATAGAAGATATTACTATTATGTATAATATTATTGTTATAAAAATAAGTATTAAGGGTTTTAAATTTTTCATATATACCTCTTTTAATAAATTATTATATTTTATTCTTTAATAGTTTTAAAATTATTAAATACTTTTATTTTTTTGTTATTTACATATATGTAATAGTTTTCTGCTTCTTCTTTATTTAGTTTAACGGATGTTACATATGCAAAGTTTTTGGGAGCATCTTCATTTATAAGAAATTTTTCAAATTTTGAATTAAGTGTATCTGTTATAAGTAAATCATTATTTTTTTCGTCTTTTATTATGAGAAAATATAAATTACTTTTGCTAACTTTATGTAAAAAAATACTAATTGAACCATCTTTTTTAGAAGATAAAGATGCATATTTAAACTTCCAATTATTATTTTGTTTAATTGCTATGTATGAAGTAAAATCTTTTTTATTATCTAGACAACTTATGAAATAATAGTTGTCTTTTGAAGTGATATTTATTATAGTTTCTTTAGGATAATAGTAATTAAATTCTTCTTTGATACTGTCAAATTTAAAGAAATAATTATCTACTGGAAAAATGAGTATTGTGATTTGTGCTACAAAATATAGTAATATAAGTATTCGAGATATGATTGAAATTTTTTTCTTATTTTCAGGTAAGTTTTTCTTTGATAAAAAGATAAAATTGATAATACCACTTGATAATACTAAAACTGAAATAATTGATAAAGATATTAAGATAGTAAATATTTTATGGTTCATAAAATCAACTCCTAAATATAATAATTAATTTTTTTCAAATACTTTTATTTCTTTATCATCTACAGATACGTAATAGTTTTCTTTATCTTCATCATTTAATTTTATAAATGTAGTATAGAAGTATTTTTTTGTTTTGCCGAAAAATGTTTTTTCATCTATTGTTATTTCTTTAAATTCTGAATTATTGGTGTCTTTTAGTTTTGGTTTTTCTGTACTGTTATTTTCTATTTTTATAAAATATAAGTTATCTTCATTTATCTTATAACAAAAGACTGTTACTCCATCTATCGTTTTATATGAATAATTAATGGAATAAAAATTCCATTTATCATCTTTTTTTCTGCGATGAAGTCATAACTATGGTCATCATCACCTAAGCTATTGATATAATAATAATTGTCTTTTGATATGGTGTTTATTATTTTGTTTTTTGGATAATAATAATTAAATGTTTTTTCGACGGTATTAGACTTAAGGAAATAATCTTCTATTGGAAGTGTGGTTAATACAACTATAATTGTTGTGTAAAATAGTCCTAATATAATGGCATAAGCACGGGTAAATTTTCTATTATTTAATATTTGTTCTTTTGTGTCTATATTTGTATTTTTTTGTTTTTTCTTTGGTAGAAATTTTGAAATTAATTTTATAAAAAATACTAGTAAAAATTGTAATATAAATGCTAGTGCAAATGCTGATAAAAATATAATGATAATAAATGTTCTATGGCTCATATAATCACTCCTTATAGTTTTATTATATATTAATTAGTGGTTAACATCAAGAAAAAAACACCTATTAGGTGTAATGTGAATTTTTATAAGTAAGTTTTTATTATTTTTTTATTATTCTAAGACATCTCCTATTTTGATGTTGTTTTTTTCATATAGATTTAGTTTTTCATTGTTATCTAAAGTACCTAAGAGAATATCTTCTACTTTTTTGCCTTTTATATTTAGTTCTTTTTCTAACCATTTTGTATCTTTACCCATGTTTTCTAGGTTTTTATTCATTATATTACCATCTATTATTACATTAGCGCATAAGCTTTCTTTTTTGCCTTTTAGTTTCATATCTTTTAATGTTACTGGTTTATTTTCTGATTTTGGCAATATACTTAGTTTTCCGTCTGCTTCCATGAGTGCATATGATATTTCTGATATATCAAAATATCCTTGTGCTCTACATTGTTCTAATAGGTCGTTAATGTCGTATTTTACTTTTTTTAATCCTTCTTCTAAGAGTATTCCATCATGAATTATTACTGTTGGAATGCCCATAAAAAATCTTCGTAAGACAATACTTTTCATAGTTAGAATGGATATTAAGTATGCAACTACACCAAATATTATTACTGCAAGGGTTCCATGAATAATGTCTGACTCTAAATTTATAGTAAGTTCTGCAGCAAAGTTACCTATTGATATTCCTATGACATAGTCAAATAAACTTAATTGAGAAACTTGTTTTTTGCCTAACATTTTCGTTATTAAAAATAAAGTTACTAATGATACTAAAGCTCTTATGGTTACTTCGATTAATTCTTTTTTCATATAATCACCATTATTAATATGGTTAAAATTTAGAAAAATATTAAGTTTTATATAGAGTTTTATTAAAAAAAGAATTATTTATTTCAATAACTCTTCTATTTTTTCATATAAAGATTCTTCTGTTAGTCCTAGATGTTCTTCTAGTTCTTCTTTTTTGGCACTTTTACCGAAGTTATCTATAGTAAATAAGTATTTATCACTGTAAACAAATTCGTACCATGAGTATGAGGAAGAAAATTCTATTACTATTTTTTTGCTTGTTAAAGGTAATATGTTTTCTTTATATTTTGCATCTTGTTTTTTAAATAATTCAATAGATGGCATACTTACTACTCTTGTATAAATGTGTTTTATAGCTAATCTATTGCTTATATTAATGGCTAGTTGTAATTCGCTTCCTGTTGCTATTAAAATGCCTGTATAGTTTTCGTAGTCTATTACTATGTAAGCGCCTTTATCTACATCATTTATTTTTGTAGTTTCATAAGTTTTCATTTTATTTTTACTTAGTATTATGGCAGATGGGTTATTATTTTTAAATGCACTTTTATATGCGCCAAGGATTTCATTGGCATCTCCGGGACGATATACATTTAAATTAGGAATTGATCTTAGCATTACTAATTGTTCTACTGGTTCATGAGTTGGGCCATCTTCTCCAACTAGAATATTATCATGAGTAAATATATATATTACTGGTAAATTCATTATGGCAGACATCCTAATAGCTGGTTTTAAATAGTCTGAAAATGCTAAAAATGTTGAACCAAAGCATCTTATATTGGATAGTGCTATACCATTTAGTATTGCTCCCATGGCATGTTCTCTTACTCCAAATAAGATATTTCTACCATCGTAAGAAGAACTAGTGAAGTTATTACCATCTTCAATATATGTTTTAGTGCTACTGGCTACGTCACTAGAGCCACCAATTATTAATTTATTTTCTTTGCATATCTTGTTTAAAATAATGCTTGATATATCTCTGCCAGTTAAGTCCTCTTTTAAATCTATATCTACATTTTTAAAACTTATTTCATTTTTGCCTTCTAGGAGATTTTCAAATTCTTTTTTATATTCTTCTTTGGCTTTTGGTAAAACAATTGCTAGGTTTTTATTATATTCATTTATTATTTTTTCGTTTCTTTTGCTTACTTGTTCTTTCATATAAGTGTATGCTTCTTCTAGAATAGTAAATGGTACATCTCTTATTCCTAGTTTTTCTTTTAGATTAGTTATGTCTTCTTCATCTAGACATTTACCGTGTACTAAGTTTGTATTTTCTAATTTTGAGCCTAATCCAATAGTGGTTTTTACTTCAATGAATGATGGTTTGTCTTTACATTCTTTGGCTTTAGTAATGGCATTATCTATTAAATCTAAGTTGCGTCCGTCTTGTACTAAGTGGGTATCCCAGTTCATGGCTTTAAAGCGGTCTAAAACGTTTTCTTTAAATGTTTCTTTTGTGGAGCCATCTAGGGTCATATTGTTGGAATCATAGATTACAATTAATTTTCCTAATGAAAGGTTGCCTGCGATAGATGATGCTTCATAAGATACTCCTTCCATTAAGTCTCCGTCGCCACATAAAACATATGTATAATGGTCTATTAAGCTATTTTTACCATAAGAGTATCTTTTGTTTAAGTAACGCTCTCCGATAGCTATTCCTACACTTCCTGCTATACCTTGTCCCAAAGGACCTGTAGACATGTCAACACCTGGTGTTACATTATACTCAGGATGACCTGGAGTTCTTGATGAAAATTTTCTAAATTTTTTTAAATCTTCAATCGTAATATTAAAACCTGCAAAATATAGCGTTGCATATAAAAGTGCTGAACCATGACCACAGGACATAATAAAGCGGTCTCTATTTATCCATTTATCATTTTTTGGGTCAAAGACTAAGTGTCTAGCATAAATATCATAAATAATGGGAGCAGCGCCGAGTACAATACCGGGATGTCCACTTTTAGCTTCATTTATCATATCGATAGCTAATGATTTAATATTGTTTACTACTTTATAATCTAATTCACTAAAGTTACTTTTTTCTTTATTATTTAATAAAAATCCCATATTTATTCCTCCCTATAATAAGATTGTATCAAATTTCTAATTAAAAGTCATTATTATTTAAAAATAAAAAGAAATAAAATAAATATTCTATTTCTAATATCACTTTATTAATTAGTATACATAAAATAACATAGGTGATTATATGTTTAAACATAGTTTTATGTGTAATTGTACAGCCTGTAAAAATAAAAGAAGGAATAATGGATGTAATGTGTTTTTACTTGCTTTTTTCTTAGTAATTATTGTGTATCAATCATTTATTACTATATTTTGGACTATTACATTTAATGCCATATTATTATTTATTGAAATTATTTTATTCTTCTTTATTTTGATTAGAATAATATGGTGAAATTATTTTATCTGTTTTATATATATAATCAAGTAATTCTTTTACTTTTTTTGTATTGTTATATTCATTATTGTTTAATTCTAATTTATTTGGTATGGATATTAGGATAAATAATAATTTTTTTTCTTCTTCTAATAATGGGTATCTATTTTCATATTCATTTAAAAGAACTGAGAAATCTATATCTTTATAGTTTTTTTTATATAATTTATATAAATCATATACTGGTATATCAAATTTTGCATTGTCCCAACTTATTAGATAACTATTAGTGTTTCTTAGTAAATGATTTAGTTCTAAGTTATTATGTATTAAAGTTACTCTTTGTTTATCTTTTTCTTTTATTAAATCATACCAACTGGATAATTCATTTTTTAAATAATCTATTAAAGCGTATATTTTGCTTATATTTCTTGCTAATAAATAACTAGAAGGAGACATAAATACTTCACTATCAATATAATCATTTAAAGTTAAATAGTACTCTAGTAGTTCATTTAGTTTTTTATCTATTTCTTCGTATATTACTTTATAATCATCTATGTCAATGTTTTTATAATGAGTTGTTTTGGTATGTAATAGACTAACTAGGTTTATTAAATCAAGAGCTTTTTCTTCTTTACTTATTGATAAATCTTCAATATATTCATATACATCATAATTACTTTCTCTAAATGATTTGGGAAAGTAATTAAAGTTTCTGCTTTCTAAATAAGTGAATATTTTATCTAAATCGTTTTTATCTTTTTTAAAAATAAATTTGTTATTTTTTGTGGATACTAAAGTAGCACTATTTAACTTTTTATAACCTGTTGGGATAATATTACATTTTCTTAGTAATTCATTTTCAATCATTATTGGTACTAGGTATTATAAGTTTTGTTCCAGTAGTAAAATTATTTATATCATTGTAGTCACTTAATTCTTCTTTTGTTATTTTGTATTTAGTTAGTATTTGTTCTATAGTGTCTTCTTCTCTTACTATGTATACTCTGTAAGTTAGGTATCTTTCGTCATTTTCCTCTAGATTTATTATATTTTCTTTTTCTTCTTTTACTATATTAACAGTATTTTCTATGTCACGAATTTCTTTTTTTGGTTCTTCTTTTATTTCGTGTATAACTTCTTTAGGTAATTCTTCTAAATCGATGCATCTATTTTCTTCTTTTTTTTCTTCTTTTTCTTTTTTAGTTAAGTTATCTATTAGTACAACAATGCTTACTCTTAATATTTCATCATTTATTATTTCATAATGGAAATCATCTATATCTATTTTACAATCGAAAGTATCATAATCATCACTTATAGCAATTTCACATGGAACTTTATAGCTATATTCTTCCTCCTCACTACTTTCTTTTGTTAATTTATAGTTACCTTTTATGTAGAAATTACCTACAATTAAATCCTCGCCTTTTAGTGTTAAGTCATTATCTAAGGAAATACTAGTTAAATCACCTATCTTTGTTTTAAATGTAATATCCTTTGTAAAAGGAATTGTTTGTTTCATATTAAGACCTCCTAGTAAAAGGTATGCAAAAAAGAAATAAATATTATTCTTCGTTAACATTTATTTCTTTTTTTAGTTTTTCAAATAAAGTTTCATAGTTAGAAACATAGATAAATTTAATACCACGTTTGATAGATTTGTCTAATGCTTCGATGTCTTTTTCATTATCTTTTGGGATAAATATTTTTTTTATACCGTATTTTTTAGCACTTATTATCTTTTCTTTTATACCTCCGACTGGTAATATGTTTCCTCTTAGAGTGAGTTCTCCGGTCATGCTTATTGTGTCGGGTATTTCTGTTTCAGTTAAGGCACTTATTATAGAGGTTGTTATAACAACTCCTGCTGAAGGGCCATCTTTTTTTACTGCGCCTTCTGGTACATGAAGATGGATATCATTTTCTATTAATCTATTGTAATCTATATTAAATTTATCATAATTACTTTTGATATAACTATAAGCGATAGAAGCACTTTCTTTAAAAACGTCTCCTAAAGAACCTGTTGTTATTATATTAGAATTACCACTATAATATGTAGCTTCTATTTTTAGAATATCTCCTCCATACATAGTATAACTTAAAGCATTTACAATTCCTATATATGATTTATCTTTTGCTTTGCTACTAGGATACTTTTCATCTCCTAAGTATTTGGTTACTTCTTCTTCATTTATAATATTTAGTTTTATTTTTTTGTTTAATACTATTTCTTTAACTATTTTTCGTAATATAGTTAAAATCATTCTTTCTAGGTCTCTTACTCCGGCTTCTTTTGTATAATTATTTATTATTTTTATAATAGCGTCATCAGTAAATACTATTTCTTCTTTATTTAAATTATATTCTTTTATGGAGTTTGGAATAATGTGATTTTTTGCTATATTTAATTTATCTATCAAGGTATAACTATTTATATCGATTATTTCCATTCTATCATATAGTTCAAGTGGTATTTGTTCTTTGTAATTGGCTGTACATATGAATAATACGTTAGATAAATCAAATTCTTCTTCAATGAAATTGTCGACAAAGTATTTATTTTGACTTTTGTCTAGGACTTCGAGTAAGGCACTTGATGGGTCACCTTTTATATCTTTAGTCATTTTATCTATTTCGTCAATGACAAATACTGGGTTTTTGGCTCCTGATTTTTTCATGCCCCCAATTATTTTACCATATGAAGAACCAATGTACGCTCTTCTGTGTCCTATTATTTCGGCTTCATCGTTGATGCCCCCGACACTTATTTTGGTAAATTTTCTTCCTAAAGCCTTTGCAACTGATTTGGCAAATGTTGTTTTTCCTACTCCTGGAGGACCAACTAAGCAGATAACACCTGAACTTTCATTATGTGAAAATTGTTCTACTGCAAGAAACTCTAATATGCGTTCTTTTGCTTCTTCCAAACCGTAATGTGTGGAGTCCAATATTTCTTTTGCTTTTTTTAAATTTTTATTATCTATAGTTTTGTAATTCCAAGGTAATGATAGTAAAATTTCTATATAGTTTCTTATCATTGATATTTCAGGTGATGCCGGATTTGCCTTTTCATAGCGACTTATTTCTTTTAGTAAGCGTTCTTTTATTTTTTTGTTAGCATCTAACTTTTCGACTTTGGCTTTTAAATCATCTATTTCTGTTTCTTTATCGTTAATACCTAATTCTTTATTGATGGCTTTGATTTTTTCGTTTAATATATACTCTTTTTGTGATTTGTCTAAGCTTTCTGAAACACGTTCTTCAATAGAATTTTCTAATGCAATTATTTTTAATTCTTCACTTATATCATCGAGTAGCATTATAACTCTGTTAGTGGGTTCTATTTCTTTGATGTATTCTAGTTTTCGATTAATGGAAATAGGCATTTCATTTACTAAAATATCAGTTATTTTGTTTATGTCGTTTATTCCTAATATTTGGGATAGAACACTGTTACTCATACTGGGGTTATGGTCAATAAAGTATTCTAATCGCTTAATTAAACTGCGTGAATATGCTACTTCTTCGGCACCAGATAATTCTCTAACATTTATTTCTTTGATGGATGCTACAAAACTTCCATCTTTATTAAAAGTATCTTCTATTTGTACTCTGTTTAAGCCTCTAATAACAAGTCTAATTTTCTGATTGGGAAGTTCAATTTTCATACTAATGTAACCTACAACACCATACTTAGAGATATTTTTTATTATTGGTTTTTCAGTAAAGGTATCACTAGGGTATGCTATTAAGATGTGTTTATTATAATATGATTCTGCTAAAGAAATTAATTCTTTGTCTTCTTCTTTTTCTAATTCTAAACGTATTTCATTATAAGGAAAAAGAACAATATCTTTTAAAAGTAAAATTGGTAAGCTTGTTATTGTCATACTTTTTCCTCCTTGTTAAAACTACTATCTATTATAATGTTTTTTTTATTTTAATCAAGAAAAAAAGATAAAATTAATTATCTTTTTATTTGAAATTTATATTTTACTAATATAATCGTTATAACCACCTATTACATTTATAACATTATATCCTAAATTAGATAACTTAGCACATACTTTATTACTTTGCATACCGAAACTGCAATAGATGTAGTATGTTTCATCTTTGTTTAAATAGTTGTTAGGACTTACTATTAAAAAGTTAGCAGGTATGTTTTTGCTACTAGGAATGTTTCCCATTTTGTATAAGTAATTATCTCTTATATCAATGATATTTATTTTTCCTATTAGGCCTTTTAATTCATTAGTGCCTATACTTTTATACATATAAAACCTCCATAATATTATATGCATAATAAAAAGAAAGTTAATTTTATTTTTCTAACTTCCTTTCTTTAGTTTTGTTTTTTTGAGAAGTTTCATTACAAAAGCCTATTATGTCTTGTAATAAGAGTTGTTCTTTAATTACTTTTCGTATTCTTCTTAGGTCTTTGGATACTTTTGAGGTGGAAATTTGAAATTTGTCTGCTAGTTCTTGATAAGTATGAACTTTGTCATCATAAAAGCCAAATCTTGTTGTTATTATTCTTTTGTCTTTTGGGGGAAGCTGTTCTACTATGTTTCTTACGACTCTGTAGGTATCACGTGTTTCATACTCAAATGCTATGTCGGTATCGTCATTTAGTTGGTCTTCTATTTTTAGTGTGCTTCCGTTTTTAGAATGAAATGTAGTATCATCAATGCTAGTAACGTTTTGATATTTTTTAATTTTTTTTAAATATGTTAATATTTCATTATCAATGCATCTGCTTGCATAGGTTGTAATGTCAAATCCTTTGGAAACATCATATGTGTCAACTGCTTTTAGTAATCCAATTAATCCAATTGAAACTAAATCTTTTTTGTCACATAGAGTATTTTTAAATTTTGTAGATACTTCGTGTAAGACTAAACGAATATTATGAATTATTAACTTTTCTCTTGCTTCTTTAGAACCATTATTTAGTTCTTCGATTAACTCATTAATCACTTTTTTTGGTAAGGGTTTTGGTACTTCGTTTATGTCTATAAACCATTCTTTGTTATTCATTACTTACCTCCTTCTGACATATAAAGATTGTATTACAAAAAAAGCAGTTTCATTTTTGAACTGCTTATTTTATTCTTCACTATTTTCTACTATTTTTTTACCTTTATATTCTCCGCATTCTTTACATACACGATGAGATTTTATAATAGCACCACAATTAGGACATTTTGTTGTAGCTTTTGCACTTAATGCTAAGTTAGCTCTATGTGTTCTTCCTCTTGTTTTTGAAACTTTTCTTGCTGGAACTGCCATAATATCACTCCTTCTTTTACCATTATTTGACTAAAATGTCATTGCTTTATAAATTATACAATAAAACTAAGTAAAAAACAACTAATTTTTTTTATTTTTATCTACTTTTGTTAAAAAAATTGATATTTTTGCTAGTTTTTGTTATATTCTTTGCATTTTTCTTCTAGTAATTGAAAATTACAGCATCTATCTCTTACATTTTTAGGAAGTTTATTATTCTTATATAGATTATATAAAAGTTTTGATTTTAAAGTAATTTCTTTTTTATTAGAAGTTAGCCAACGTAACTGATTACGTAATAATTCTATTCTGAGCATTTCATGTTTATCCTTTGATTTTTTATTTAAATCAAATTCAGTATAGTTTTTCGAATAAACAGGAATCATATTATTAAAATTAACTACTCCATATTTACCATTATCAATTTTTAACAAGTCTATAGTATTCTTCAATAATTTATGTTTTGCCTTTGGACTTGATAGAGGTGCAAAGTATTCATTTTCTCCTATCATAAATAAGACACCAATAAATGGTCTTAACTCTTTTATACCTGCATTATAAGAGACTTTGTTGTCGAAAAGTCGTAGGTAATCACAATATTTTGAATTTACCTTTACAATCTTTAAGCTATTAAGCATTATATCACCCCCAACAATTAAAAGAAAAAGATTAGAGTTTGCTCTCTAATCAACTTTTTTAGCTGCCATTTATAGAGCTGGCTTCACTCACTTTTTTAGCTGCCATTTATAGAGCTGGCTTCACTCGCTTTTTTAGCTGCCATTTATAGAGCTGGCTTCACTCGCTTTTTTATGCTACTAGTAGCATTAATATTATATGCAAATATGCACTACATAATTACTTATGTGCTATTATGATACCATACTTTTTAAAAAAAGTCTATAATTTATTTAACTTTTATTTACTTTCTTTAATTTGCTTTAAAAAGTCTTTTGATTTTAAATATAGACCTGTATATTTATCATAGTAACCTTCTAGAAATTTATTTATTTCTATTTTGTTTTTATCTAAGATATTTAATTCTTTTATTTTTTTTATATTTACATAGTTAAACATTCTTAATAGTTTGATGGTTTTTTCATCTACTATATATTCATTTGTATAGCAGTTTTTACATATATATCCTCCGTGATCACTATTAATTGTTACTACATCTTTATCGTTACCACATATTGCACATCTATCTAAAACTGGCATTACTCCTAAAAAGTTTAGGCATTTTAATTCTACAATATTTGTAATAATCATTGGGTCAAAACCATCATTTATTTTTATTAGAGCGTCTTCTAGAATGGTAAATATTTCTTTTTCTTCTGATTCTTTGTATACTTGTTGAGCTAAGTTTAGTAAATAACAAGCATATCCTATTTTTATTAAATCTTTTTTGATATTTATAAATTCATTTATAACATCTACTTCTTTTAAAATAGATAGTCCTTCTTCTTTATAATATATATTAAAGTAACCATAAGTAAGTTTTGATGATACTGCTAGAAGTGGACTTTTAAGTTTTCTTGCGCCTTTTGCTAATACACCAATCTTACCATATTCTAAGGTTAATATATTAAGTATTTTACTAGATTCAGAATAGTTAGTATCACTAATAACTATTCCTTTTATCTTTATTAACTTCATCTTCTTGTTCCAACTTTCTTAATAAAATATAATATCTTAAATCCCCTGTAGTTTTAAATAATTCCCATAAATTTTTTTCCATTATAATCACCTATTATTATAATGGTAAGTTTTTAGTTTTCTAATTCATTTATTCCTAAATCATTAAAAATATTTTCTTTATTGCGCCAATCTTTAATAGTTTTGACATATAGTTCTAAATATACTGTTTTTCCTAAGTATTTTTCAATGTCTATTCTAGCAAGTCTTCCTATTTCTTTTAACATAGAACCGTTTTTACCTATTATTATTGCTTTTAAGTTATCTCTATCTACTACTATTAAGCCATTAATTAGAACTTTATCTTTTTTGAATTCGATGTTTTCAATAACAACTGTAACGGAATGTGGTACTTCTTCATGTGTTAAAATTAGTATTTTTTCTCTTATGATTTCACTAATCATAAATTTTTCTGTTACATTTGTTACTATTTCATCATCAAAGTATTTAATATTATCTGGTAAATGTTTTTTTATTACTTTAATTAGTTCTTCTATGTTATTACCATTTAGTGATGAAATTGGTACTATATCTAGAAAATCATATAAGTCTTTTAATTCTGTTATTTTTTCTATTAGAGTTTCTTTACTAATTTTATCTACTTTGTTTAATACTAGAATAACTTTTTTATTTTCTTCTTTTAATCTGTTTAGGATTTTTAAGTCATTTTTACCAAAGAAACTTGAAATATCTACTAGAAATAGCACTAAATCATTTTCAAATGAAGAATAGGCTTTTTTGTTTAAGTTGTCTCCTAGGCGATTAATTGATTTGCTTATACCTGGTGTATCTATGAAAACAATTTGGGTGTCTTTTTCATTATATATGCCATATATAATGTTTCTTGTGGTGCCTACTTTATCGGAAGTAATTGATATTTTTTTATTTAATATTTTATTTAATAAAGTAGATTTACCTACGTTAGGACGTCCTACAATGCTTACAAAACCGCTTTTCATTTTAAATTCTCCTTGCTGAATGGATATGGACATAATTCTTCTAGTGAGACTTCTTTTTTATCGCCTTTATAATTATAAACATATATTTTTATATTAGGGCATAAATCTATAATTGTTTGTCTACAGATAAAGCATGGGTAAACAAAATCATTTGTTTTATTCATGATATGTAGTTCTTTAAAATCACCTTTTTTATATCCTTTAGTAATAGCACTGTAGATTGCGTTTCTTTCTGCACATATTCCAGCATTTGGTGAACTGGTTTCAATGTTAACTCCATGAAAAGTATTGTCATCATTAGTAATTAAAATACATGAAACTGGAAAATTATAGTATGGTGAATAACTATTATTCAACAATTTTTGTAATTTTTCTATCATATTAACCTCTTATTAATTCGATTAGTTTAGGTAGATAAATCATTATACCAATAATTAGTGCCATTATAGATGCAAATCCTACTGCTCCTGATGCTGTATCTTTAGCGGATTTTGTATATTCGTTGTGTTTATCTATAGCATTAACTGTGCTTTCAATAGCGGTATTAACCATTTCTAAAGAGATAATAATTAATATAAGAAGTATAACTACTAATCTTTCTACATAACTAATATTTAAAACTAAACCAAGTGCTAGCGCAATTATTCCTAATATAAGCATAACTATAATATTTTGTTCATGGTAAAATGCATATCTTAAACCTTCGTAACAATATTTAAATGATAATAAAAATCTTTTTAAACTTTTTTTATTTTTTTTGTAAATTTGGGAATCTTTTTCCATCTAATATCATCTCCTGTTTTTCAAACATTATTTTTTCATCTTCTTTATTCATGTGGTCATATCCTAGTAAGTGTAGTAGACCGTGTACTGCTAAAAAGCATATTTCTCTATCTAATGAGTGTTGGTACTGTATTGATTGTTCTTTTGCTTTATCTATTGATATGTAAATGTCTCCAAGCATTCTTATGTCAGAGAAGTTTTCTTTTTTTTCATCTTCTAAGGCAAAACTTATGACATCTGTTGGTCTATCTATATTGCGATATTCTTTATTTAACATATGTATATAATTATTATCTACTATGATGACGTTAAAGTTAACATCTTTTAATTTTTCTTCTTTTACTGCGTATTTTAATACTTTTTTGATTTGTTTTTCATATTTTTTTAAATCTTCATCTGTTTCATTATAAATACTGAATTTTATGGAATTAAGAACCATATTAAACCTCCTACTAAAATGATAGTTATTATATCTCTTACTGTATTCTTTTTAAAGAAACTTGGTAACTTGTTTTCAAATTTTATAAATATTTTGTATATTATGAAGCCTATTAGACCTCCGATAACATTTAATATAATATCATCTACATCAAATACTCTGCCTATTAGTAATTGAATTACTTCAATAGATAAAGATGCAATAAATGATAGGATTATTATTATATAACTTTTATTGGTTTTTATATAGTAACTACTGTAAATACCAAATGGTATAAATAGGAGTAAATTTCCTAAAATGTTTTTGTAGAATAATGGACTACCAAAAGCATATCTTGTTATTTCTTTAAATGGTATAAAATTAGCAGTAGACCAACTTACATCTTGATATGTTACAGCGTGGAATAAACATAATATGTATATGATAAATGATAATTCCCATAGTTCTTTATATAATACTAGTTTTTCTTTATTTATTATTAGGTAGCTTATTCTTAAACTGGATGCTATTATTATAGCAATAATTACCATAGGATAAGAATAGCTTAATATATGTAAGGCTTCTTCTTTTAAATCTATAATCATATTATTCCTCTTCTTGTGGTATTTCTTGTATTTCCTTTTCTAAAGCAATATCTTGGTAAACTTTAAAAAATACCTCTATGTATATTCTACCATTTTCCTTGTAATTTTTCAAAGTTTTTTGTGAAATTATATACTCTTCTTCTTTAAGTTTTTTATTAATTTCTTCTCTAGCGTTTTGTTCTAATACTTTTATTAATTCTTTTTCATTATATTTTTTTTCTGTTTCTTCATAAATATAACTTCTAGTTAAGTAAATGCTTAGTATTTTACTGCTGAAGAGTTTTTTTGAGGTTTCTTTTTTTATTTTTTTCTTAATTTTAAATAATGTTATGTCTTTATTAAATAATTTTATACTTAAGGTTTTATATCCCATATCAGTTTTTTTCTGTTCTTTGGCAATTAAACTTTTGTTTAAACTTACTTTATACCAAACTTCTGCATATACTTTACCCTTGGCATTTGTTTTTCCTATAACCTTACCGTTTCTAAAGATGTTACCACTTATTATTACATCTCCTTTTTTTACATAATCATCTTTTACTTTTAGAATTTCACCACTTATAGAATATATATCTTTTATATAACCATTTTTACTTGCTACTATATCATGTAGTTCTTCTTTAGTTTCTGGTGTATCTTTTATTCTTTCTATTACTTCAATATTTAAGTGGGTTCCATCATAATAAATTGATAACCATTCTATTTTATCAATGTTTTCTTGTTTTATTTTTTTAGTCATATAGTCTAAATCTTTAAAAGATTTCTTTCTACTATAAATAGTTAAGTCGTTTTTATCTAATTCTTTTTTTATTAAATCAAACATTTCTTTACTTTCAGTATTTATATTTATAAAGTATACATACTTAGTTAAAGAAATAAGTAATAATAGTCCTAAAACAAAAAATATTAAAAATACTAAATACTTTTTTATTAATAGTTTTATTTTTTTAATACCTTTTATATCTATAATATTGACTTCATAAATTGTTTTTATTTTATTTATTTTTATATAATCATTATAAGATACTTTAAAAGTTATTTTATTTTTATAATAAGTAATATCAAGTAAATTTATATTTAGTTTAAATATCTTTGATAGTAACTTTTTTGGATTTTTACCTTTTATTTCTACTAAATAATAGTTCATATTATCACCTAAATTCTATATTTGTTATATTACCCTCTACTAATACTTCATTATCATAAACTTTATTTATTATTAAATTATTACCTTTTATAGAAATATTAAAAGTATTACAATTAATTACTATTTTGTTTTCTTCAAAAATAATAATTTCTTTATAATTTGCAATGTCTATTTTATTTTCAAAAATAGTGATTTTAAATTTAGTATCTTTTATATAATCAAGTATTTTTTTCAAATAAATCTCTCCCTATTTAAGTTTATTTTTAAAGGTACAAAAAAAACACAAAAAGTTGTGTTTATAGTTCTAAAGATAAAGTTTTATATCTTTTTTTATTTGCTTGTGGGTCCATAAATAATGTATATATTCTGTCACTAATTTCACTAGTAGTGCTGTCAGCTTCTCTTATATGTTCTTCATAGTACTCTAAAAGGGATTCAATGGCATTATCGCTTAGTAAAGTAAGACATGATTTAATTAATCCTAAACTTAATATTATATCTGTTTTATAATCTGGATTTTCTAAATCATCGTCATCATAAGTACTTAAACTTGCTAAACGTTTTATTGCAATATTCTCTAGAAAATTATCTTTTATATCATTGAATAAACGATTAGAAATATGATTAAAGTTAGATAGAAAATTAGAGGATAAATATTCTGAATCATTTTCTAATAAGTTAAAGTTAGAGTTTATATATAAAAATTTATATTTTGCTATTTGTAATAATTCTTTGGTTTCTTTGTCAGTTTCTTCGGATATTAAAGAATTTATTTCATCATAAAATACTTTAAATAAATCGTTTTGGACAAAGTTTTTTATATGATAAGCTTTTTCTATTTCCATATAAGAATCATCAAATGTTTCTTTTAAGAAGTCTATATTTTCAGTTAAAACTAAGCCATTTGATAAATTATTAATAACACTATCACGCATCATATTAATAGTTTTTTTAACTAATAAAGATGTGCCTTCTTCATATATTAAATCATCAATTATATCTGCTAGAAGATATGGATAAATAGTAGTTACTATATTATATGCAGTTAGATATGACTTTCTATCTAATTTTAAACTAGATAACTTTTTATTTATAAGGTCTTCTTCTTTTTTTATGCTTTCTAAAGTTTTATGGTAACCATTAGAAATATTATTACTTATATCTTCATCTAATAATGTTTTTGTTTCTCTTAAAATAGAGTTGTTTATTTCTAATATATCAAATATTCTTTCCATAATACCCCCAATATTAATTAATTTAGTTTGCTCTTAATTAAAGCAGAAAGTTTAGACATATCACATCTATTTTTTACTTTAGGAGTAATTTCTTTCATAATTAGTCCAAATGATTTCATGTCACTACCAACTTTATCTATAACTTCTTCTACAAGGTTTTCTAACTCATTATCTGTTAATTGTTTAGGCATATATTTGTTTAGTATTTCTATTTCATTTTTATAAGAATTAACTAAGTCATTTCTACCTGCTTTTAAAAACTCATTAACAGAGTCATTACGCATTTTAATTTGTTTATTTATAACATCTAAGTAAAGTTCATCAGTTTCTTCTTTTTTATTATTTATTACTTCTAATTGTACTGCTCCTTTTACTCCTCTTAAAGTATTTAATACTTCTTTATTTTTTTCTTTCATAGCATTTACTATATCATTTTTTATTTGTTCTTTAATATTCATAAATATTCCTCCTATTTGTTTATATAGTATCATAAAATTTATTAAAAATCAAAATTTACTTTATATGTTAGAATGTAAAATTATAGAAATATATTATAAAGACCTCACTAAATAGTGAAGTCTTATATAATTAGTTTTAATAATTATTTTTTCTTCTCACGACCATAGTATGATTTACATACGTCACGCTTATATTATATTGCGCCCTCGCGAAAGGGTTTTCGTGAGGATACTTAGGTCAAGAGTGTGGAACACTTTAGTTATTTTTATTTATTCCTTC
>OIYV01000109.1_pt1 | contig 58154 bp, 45 predicted proteins | sample 1588251 | NCBI WGS metagenome assembly OIYV01 (sample SAMN03283282) | human gut metagenome | biome: human-associated habitat; material: feces | host: Homo sapiens | place: Peru | collected 2012
GGCCCTAATTTTCCAAAAAAGTCTCAAAATAGTCTGAACTCTATAAATTATTAATCATTCATTATTCATTATTCACTATTAATTAAATCATATGTAGGGGCGGACGCCTCTGTCCGCCCGTAACCACAAAGGAATACTAAAAATAAAAATATAATAAAAAACTTGCAAAAAATAAAAAAAGATATATAATATACACATAAATATTAATATTTATAATTTAAATCTAAAGAATTACCAAACAATTTAAATCAGTAATTCAAATTTCCAAAAAGAAAATAAAATAAAATAAAAAAGGCATTTAAATATGTTTATTAAATATGCCAAAAATAAAGAAAAGAGGTTGTCATAATAGCTCAAATAATATATAATAAATATGATAAATTTAAAAGGCGTAAATTATTAAGAATACAAGGATATGATTACTCAAAAGAAGGAATATACTTTATAACGATCTGTACAGAAAAAAGAAAAGAGATATTAAGTAAAATAGATACAAACAATAATATTGTAGATAATAAATGTATAGAAAAAGATGTAGGGGCGGACGCCTCTGTCCGCCCGTTAATAATTCAAGGAGAACAACCATGGAGAGTTTATATAATGAAACAAAGTTTATTTTAAACAAATATGGAATACATGCTAATAAAAGCCTAGGACAAAACTTTTTAATAAATAACGAAGTAGTTTCTACAATAATAGAAAGTGCTGATATTTCTAACAAGGATCTAGTTATTGAAATTGGACCAGGGCTAGGAACTCTAACAAGTAGACTTTTGGAAAAGGCCGGAAAGGTTATATGCGTAGAGCTAGACGATAGAATGATTAGTATTTTGGAAGATAGATTTAAACTATATAATAATTTTGAATTAATACATAATGATGTATTAAAAGTAGACCTAAATAAAATAATTGAAGAAAATTTAGAGAATAGTAACTTAAAAACAGCTAAAATAGTAGCTAATTTACCATACTATATAACAACACCAATAATTATGAAACTGCTAGAAGAAAAATTAAATATAGAAACAATAACAGTAATGATTCAAAAAGAAGTTGCAGATAGGTTGGTTGCATTGCCAGGCACAAAAAATGCTGGAGCAATTACATATAGTGTATATTATTATGCAGATGCAAGTAAAATTATAGATGTAGAAAAAAATTCATTTATACCAGAACCAAATGTAACTTCTACTGTAATACAACTAAAAATAAGAAAAGAAAGCTTATTGCAAGTAGAAAACGAAGAATTAATGTTTAAAATAATAAAACAAGCATTTATGCAACGAAGAAAAACTTTGGTAAATGCCTTGTCTAATTTGGCAATATTTAATAATAAAGAAGAGATAATACAATTATTAAAAGAACTAAACATAAATGAAAAAGTAAGAGGAGAAGCATTAACAATAGAACAATATGCCAAAATAACAAATAGAGTACTAAAAAAAATAGAAAACTAAAAAATGGCTTATCCCCAAGTAATGTTTAAATAATGAACATAAATGTAATAAAAATGTAATAGAAAAATAATATAAGCTAAAAAGCTACAAAACCCGCTAATTTCCGTAAGAGAAGAATAGATTTTTTTTGTAAAAATAACCTATTCTTCCTTTTTTTTACCTTTTTTCTTAAAAAAATATATTTTATAATAAATATATATATATATTATTAAAAAATAAAATGTTTTGGAGGTAAAAACAAATGAATTTAAAGCGTGCTTTAATAAAAACAATAGCAAGCTCTATGGCGGCCTATATGGTAATGGGAAATTTAATAATAACAGGAGTAGGAGTTGGACAAGTAATAGCAGAAGATGCACAAGTTCCAGAAATTGTTGTGGAAAGCTCAGTGCAAAAATACATTCCATATGCAAACAAATACGAGAGTGGAGTAGTTTTGCAAGAAAAGGTTCTAATTGGAGAAGAAAATGGCAAAGAAAATCATAAGCAAATAGAAAACATGAAACTAGAAGTAAGAGTGCCAGAAATAAAAGGAATTAAGCCAAGTAGAATTAGTGTAATAAAAAGCAATATGCAATTAACAGCAGGAAAAGAAAAAGATATAAGCCAGAATTATAATTGGGAAACTGGTTTATTAAACATAGAATGTGTAAATTCCGAAGCATATAATCAATACCAAGAAAATGCCAAAGACGAATTAGAAATAATATATATTTACCCTGAAACAACAAATATACAAAATGCAGAAACAATAGAAACAAAATCAGTAATAAAAGCAGTTGCAAAATATAAAACAGAAAGCGGAAGTGTAACAAAAGAAAAAGAAGAAACAAAGCAAGAAACTTTAAAAGAAACAACAGGACAAATTGCAACTTATCAAACAATACAAGCAACATCAATTTATAAAGGATATATGTATTCAAACGAAAAAAATGGTACAGCATATGAAACAACATATAAAACAACAGGACAAATAAGTGTTGTAAACAAAGATTTAGCAGATAATTTAACAATAAGCTTAGAAGATAATAAATATCAAACAGATAAAAAAGAAACAGAAACAAACACAGTAGTATATAAATCAACTACAATAAACGAGCAAGATTTTAGAAAATTATATGGACAAGATGGCAAAATAGAAATATATATTGGAGAAAACAAATATGCAAGTGTAGAATATAGTGATGCAGATGAAAAAGGAAATAGAAATTACCAAACAACATATTATACTGAGCATGAACCAGAAAATAAACAAGCAGGAAAAATAGAATATTCAGAAGGAACAACGGGGATAACAATAAAAACAACAAAGCCAGTAACAGAAGGAACAATGAGTATATACCACGAAAAAGCAATAGCAGCAAGCAAAGATTATAAAGAATCAGTAAACACAATAAAAAGAATATTAGAAACAAATAATATAGAAGGAACTAAATTATACAAAACAGAAGAAGTAAAAAAAGATGAAAAAGGTGAAATAGTAAAAGACGAAGCAGGAAACGAAGTAAAAGAAACAAAAGAGGAAGCAATAAAAAATATATTAACACAAACAAAAGGAACAATAGAATTAAAAGAACCATTAACACAAATGCAAGTGGACTTAGATAATAATAATTTATCTACACTAGCTAATAACAAAACAAAAATTACAATAAAATTAAACGATACAAATAGTACATGCAAACTATATGAAGCAGGAAAAATAAAAATAAAATTACCTGAAAATATAACAAACGCAAAAATAGTAGGAGCAGAAGCTCTATATGAAAATGGAATAAAAATAACAAAGGCAAATATAAAAAACGGTTATATTATATTAACAGTAGAAGGAAGCCAAACAAGCTACGACACAGAAAATGTAAGTGGCGGAGTAAACATTATTATAGATGTAGAAATAGATATAGAAGATACAGTGCCAAGCCACACAGAAACAATGGAAGTAACATATGCAGATGCAAAAGTTACAAAAGATTTAAATATTGTTTCAAAATATGGTTTATTAATGTTATCTAAAACAACAGGATACGATGAAAACAAGAGCGTAACAACAATAATAGATGGCGACTTACATACAGTACAAATGTCACAAGATGCAGAAGAAAAAACAGTAGAACAAACTATAGATATAGTAAATAACTATGGAAAAGATATATCAAATATGCAATTAGTAGGAAGAATGGGTTATGTATCAAACGGAATAAAATCTACATTTGATGCAACATTAACAAAACCAGTAGAAGTAAGTAACAAAAATGCAAAAGTATATTATTCAGAAAATAAAAATGCAACATATACAGAAGAAGGATGGAAAGAAGAATTTACAAATACAGCAGAAGCATACAAAATAGTATTGCCAGAAGAAAAATTATTAGCAAAAGAAAAAGTTCAAATAAAAATAACAACAAGTATACAAGCAAAAGTAGGATATAATCAAGAAACATATTTAAGAACAGAAGCAAATTATGTAGTAAATGAACAAAATGGAAAAGATACTTCAACAATTGGAATGTTAACAGAGAAAAAACAAATAGTAGAACAAGAAGAAGTAAAACCAATAGAAAATAATAATGACCAAACAACTACAACAAACAAATTAGTACCAATAAACTTATCTGTAGAGCCAAAAGCTATACAAAGCCCAGTACACTCAGGACAAATAGTAACATATGTAATAAAAGTACAAAACACATCAAAACAAGATTTAAAAGATATAATTATAGAAGATGTTGTACCACAAAATGCTATTTATACATACAAAGAAATTAAAGAAGGAAATATAGCAGATTATATAGATATAACAAAAGATGAAGAAAAAAAGAATGTACTTTGGAAAATACAAAAACTAAAAGCAGAAGAAACAAATCAAATAGAAGTAATGCTTACAATGGGAGCAGTATTAGAAGAGCAAGATATAATAAACAAAGTAAATTTGAAATATAATAATCAAATAATATCAGCAGAAAATAAATTAAAATTAAAACCAGCAGTAATAGAAGTAAGTTTGGAAACAAGTTCAGATTCTATTGTTAACTTTGCATATAGAGACTTTGAAGAAGTAATGTATACAATAAATGTAAAAAACGCAACACCACAAATTTTAAATAATATAGTGATAGAATATAATGTTCCAGAAAATATTATTTATAGTGAAGGTGGAGAAATAATCTATAATGATTATGGAATAAAAGAAATAAAAAATAAAGGCAATATGAATCAAGATACATTCAAATATACAATAAATGTAATTAATCCTAATGAAGAAAAAGAAATATTAGTAAAAGGAAAAGTTGCAAAATTACAAAACGGATACGAAACAAATATATCTGGAATTGCAAAAGCTATTGTAGGAGGAGATGTTTACCAAACAAATATAAATACAATAACTACAAAACAATCTGCCTTTGAAATAACACAAACTTCAAATTTAGAAAGTAAACAAGTAATAAAAACAGGAGAAGAAGTAGAATATACAATAAAAGTAAAAAATGTTGGAATAGTGTCAAATGGTTTTGAAATAAAAGATGCAATACCAGCAGAAATAGAAGTTAAAGAATTAGAATATCAGAAAAATAAAGAAGAAAAAGTTAAAATACAGACTTCAGAACAAGAAATACTTGTAACAAATAGTTTAGAGCCAGGTGAAACTTTAACTTTAAAAATAACCGGAACAGTAAAAGAAAAAGAAGATAGTAATAAATCAAATATAGTGTTTACAAATAATGTTGCAACTTTAGATTTAGGAGAAGAAACAAAAGAAAGCAACAAAACAGAAGTAAAGGTAGAACAAAAAACTTCAGAAGAAGTAAAAAAAGAAAATACAGTTCAAGAAGAAAACAAAACAGAACAAGAAAAACAAACATATGCAATATCAGGAATTGCTTGGGTAGATTCAAATAAAGATGGAAAAATAGATGTAAATGAACAAAAATTAAAAGGAATACAAGCAAGTTTATTAAACATGTCAACAGGTAAAATATTAAAAGATGAAACTGGAAATACAATATATGCCACAACAGATGAGAATGGATACTATAAATTTGCAAACATAGAACCAGGAAAATATGTAGTAGTATACAATTTAGATACAACAAAATATTCTGCAACAGTATATCAAAAAGAAGGAGAAGATACTGCATTAACATCAAAAGTAATAATAAACATAGCAAAAATAGATAACGAAGAAAAGAAAGTAGGAAAAACAGATTATATAACAATAGAAACAAATAATGTAGAAAATATAAATGTAGGTTTAATAGAAAATCCAAAATTTGATATAAGCCTAAATAAAGAAGTAAGCAATGTAACAGTAATAGGAGATAAGGGCACAAAAACAAAAGAATACAAAAATACAGACAATGCAAGAGTAAAAGTAACAAAAACAGATTCAGATATTATAGTAAAATATAAATTTAAGGTAAAAAATGAAGGAACAACAGATGGATATGTAAATAACTTAGTAAATGATTTACCAGAAGGATTAGAATTTAGCTCAGAAATGAATCAAAACTGGTATAAAGCAGCAGACGGAAAACTATATACAACAGGATTAGCAGAAACAACAATAAAGCCAGGAGAAGAAAAAGAAGTAGAATTAGTATTGACCAAAAAAGTAAACAATAAAGCAGGAGCAACAGTAGTAGATATAGCACAAGTAGAAAAAACAAGTAACCTACAGAATACAGAAGAAAGTAACACAGAAAATAACACAGCTAAAACAACATTAAAAATAAAAACACAAAAAGTATCTCCATTAGTATTTGTAATAATAACAATAATTGCAATAGGAATAATAGGAGCAGGAGCATACATAATTAAGAAAAAATATTTTGATAGAGAAAATATATAAAGGGAAAGGGGGGAATAAGATGAAGAAAAAGATAAATAAAATAATAATTTGTTTAATAGGCATGGTTTATATATTAATGATATTAAAAGCTAATACTAGTGTTGCATATACATATACTAGACCAAATAATAATAATTGGAGAGATTCAATAGTTGTTTGGAATTCTTCTACAACTTCAGATCCAGAAACAGTAACATTAAGTGATGGTAAAAAGGTGGCACTAGTGCAAGGTGGATATAAAACGGATGCAATATATCGTTCTAGTGATGGAGCTTTACAATGTTCAATAGTTTGCCAACCAAATGTTTATTGTGCTCAACATGGTACAGGACTTAGTCAAGGATCATATAGAGCATCTAAAAAGTTTAATGTTGATACTAATCAATATGCAGGGAGAGTATTAGCATATATATTAAATCAAAATAAAAGTACTTCTTTATCTAAAGACTGGGTAACCCCATATCAGGTCGCATTATGGAAATACCTTTATAATTATAAGGATAAAGATAATGCAACAGATGCTAAAAGAATAGTGAATAATATAACAATAAATAATGCAACAAGTGTAAATGAAGCTCAAGATTTATCTAAGGATGACCTTGATCAAGCTGATAAACTTATTACAGCTGCAGATGAATACGCAACTAATTTAAATGTGACTCCGACATTAAGTGTGTCAAAAGAAAATGGAAACATAAAAATAACAACGAACGCCAAAAAGTATGAAATATATTTAAGCGGTAAATTATATAAGGAAGGTGAAAATAGCCAGTTTACAGGTACTAAAAGTATTTCGATTTCAACAGCATTAAAATATACTAGTACTGGACAAGTAACAGTACAGGTAAAATCACTTGTTACTCAATATAAAGCAAGTTATAGAATATTATATTCATATTATGATGAGTATGATAAATGGCCTGCAGGACAACAAAGAGTGATTGTAGTAACCGGTTTAGAAACAACAACTAAAAGAAATGCAAGCACTACAGTAACAGAAGCTCTTGATGCTAATGTATCTATGCAAAAGTATATTACTAGTGTAAGTGATATAAATGGAAACAATAAAACAACAGTAGATAGTAGAGATAGCTATTTATCAAGAGAAAACGATATGAATAATAATGATTCAGATAGTTTAGGTGTAGTATATAAAACGAAGTATGATAGAGATCCAAGCAAATCAAAAAGTAAAAAAACACCATATAAATATGACAATCCTGTAAAAATTGATTATGGAGATAAAGTAACTTATACAATAGAGGTAAGTAATAATGGCGCGTATCCAGTAGAAAATGTTGTAATAAGAGATGCTTTCCCAAAAATTGGAGATAATATAGTAGTAGATATAAATTCTATAGAGCTAAATAAAAATGGAAATGAAATGAATACATCTTCAATTCCAAATAGTGGAATGAATTATTTAATAAGTAATTCAATAGCAGCAGGAGAAACAAAAAAATTTACAATAACTATGAAATTTAATTCAGATGCTTTAAAACAGCGTACTGATATAATTGCCAATACAGCATGGGTAGAAGCAGTATACAGTAATGTTAATGGATCAGTAGGACTAAAAGGAAAAAATTTAAAGCGAGATTATAGAACCGCCGATAGAGATTATGTTCAAATGAAACAATATGAAGTTAACTTAGAAAAATATGTAGTAGGGGTAAATGGTTATAGATTAGAGGACTTTAATGATGATAGAAGCGTAAATGCACAAGATGGATTATTACTTAGCTCAGGATATATAACCAATAATGAAACAATGACTGGATTTACAGATTCAGTAAAAAATAAAATACAAAGATATGGGGATGTTAATAAAGATGGAATAATAAGTGGAAATGATACTCTTTTTATTACTAATATGGCAGTTGGTGCTACGAGTATTCAAAACTGCAGAGAAGGAAGTGCAATATGGTATGATACTACATCAAAATATAAAGAAAATCATCCTGTACAAGTGGAAACAGGCGATGAAGTAACATTTAAGATAAAATTAACCAATACAGGTGAAGGAAATATTAAGGTTAGTAAAATAACAGATACATTTACATTTACAAATGATGCAACTAAAAAAATAAGCTTATTAGAATCATCAATAACTGGAAATGGTGGAGGCACAATAAGTGGAGATATAATAACATTTAATAATCCAGAAGAAATAGAAACAGGAAAAAGTATTTTTGTAGAAGTCAAACTTAAAGTAACAACGGATTTAAAAGAAGAATATGAACTAGAGAATACAGCAGAAATAACAGAAATGAAAAATAGAAATAATCAATCTATATTACCATGGGACAATGATGGAACAACTAATAATAAAGATACGGATTATTTAAAAGTGCTAAAACAATATGCAGTAGGATTAAATAAATTTATAACTAAAGTAAATAATGCTGATTTAATTATAGAAACAAGTAACCCACAGTATAATTGCAACTCTGCAGACAGATCAGGACTTTCAAAAACAGATAAGTCTACTGATGCAAATAAAGTAAGAGTAGAGCCAGGGGATACAGTAACATATACATTAAGATTAACAAATACTTCTCCAACAGATGGAGGTCATAGTGCAATTAAAGTAAGTAAAATAGAAGACATTCCTCAGAAAATAAACAATAATTGTTATTTAGACTGTGATTCAAGTTATAAAATAACAGAAAATGGCGGTGGAACAGTAACTAAAAGTGGAAACAAATTAACAATAACATTTAGCAAACCAGAAGAAATTTACCCAGGCAAATATTTAGATATAACAATAAGATTTAAAGTAGTAGTCAAAGATGCTGCTACAGCCACATACCAAACACTAGAAAATACAGCAACAGTAACAGAAATAAAAAATAGAAATAATATAACAGTAAATGATGTAGATGGATCTAGTAATAACTCAAATAGTGATTATATAAAAACCAAAATATATAAAGTTGCATTAGAAAAATATGTAACAAAAGTAAATAGAAAAAATTTATCAACAACAGCAGGAGCAAATTATAATGTAGAAAAATTAACAACCAGAAAAGGTTATCCTAAATATAATTCTACAGAAAAAGCAAACGACATAGTAAATCTAGAGACTGGAGATAAAGTAACATTTGGTATTACTGTAAAAAATTTGGGAGATGACTATAAAAACTATGGAACAGTAAAGACACTTAATATAACAGACCAATCTTCTAAAGAGTTAAAATACAATAATGTATGTCAAGGAGCTAAATATAGAAGTGGAAAAATAACTGGAGTTACTACAATAGAAGCTGGAAAAGAAACGACAATATATTTAGAATATGAAGTCCAACTAAATACAGATCAAACAAAACAAAAGATAGATTTATATAATCATGCAGAAATAGTTGATACTAGTATAATAAATAAAAATAATGCACCTGTAAACGATTCAGATGGAGATAATAACAACAAAGATGAAGATTACTTAAGAACAAAAGTATATGCTGTAAGCTTAGAAAAATATGTAAGTAAAGTTGTAGATAAATCAAACAATGATATAACAGGCCAAATAAAGGTGGGACCTAAAAAAGATGACAAGGAAAAACCAAGGGAAGGATATGCTGAGCATAATTACAATAACGAAAAAACAACAGAAGTCAACTGTAACAAAACTAAAAGACAAAACCCAGTAACAACAGTAACTGGAGATAGCATAACATATACAATACTATTAAAAAATGACTCAGAAGCAGTAACAGGAGTAGACAAAAATAAAAATAATAATGAAGACGAAAAAAGTTATAATACAGCAATCAGAATAGGACAAGTAATAGACTATCTACCAAATGGAATGCAATATGGCAACAATAAATATACAAATGATAAGTATGAGGTAACATATGACTTTAAAACAAATAATAAACAAACTTTAACTAGTGATAGAACACTCCTAGCACCAGGTGGAACATTAACAGTTACAATGACAGCAACAGTAATAGAAGATAAAATGTCATTAAATATATTAAAAAATGTTGCTGAAATTGATAAAAACTCTTTAACAAATAACAATACAATCAAAGTATATGACACAACAGAAAACAATAATAAAGATGCCGATTATATACAATTAAACTACAAACATGATACAGACTCAGAAACAAGTGATGATAACGCATTCTTCGCAGGAACAGTATGGAATGATATCTCTTTAAGTAAAGCAGGAGTATTCAATAAAGAAATGGATGATGGAGAAGACAAATTATCAGGAATAACAGTAGAGCTTTATAGAGAAGGATATGACAAGAGAAAAGATATTAATTATATTCCAAAAACACATTTGATAGTAGCTAAAACAACAACAGGTGAATTTGGTAATTACTCATTTGGAGATAATGATATAGTTGATGAATATATAAGTGACCAACGCGAAAAATATATAAAGGGACCTAAGATATCAAATGAAGATAATAGATGGGCAGGATACTATAGTTATTATATTGTATTTACATATGATGGTATAACATATACATCAACAAACAATGGAAAATACTGTGAGGATATATATAATGATGAATTGGTACACTATACAAAAGATTCAAATGCATCAGAGGGAAATATTAAAAAGTTTGCAGATACCTTAAAATATGAAACAAGAACAGCTTTTAATGCAAGGTTTGAAACAATAAATAATGGAAAAAAAATAAAATATAATACAATAAATAAAAATGAATATATTCCAGAATCACAATATATATATGACCCAGAAATAATGTCTATGAAATCAACAACAAACTTAATTGATATATCAACATTCTTAACTACTACTCATTCTTCAGATACATACCTTGAACGCTCAAAATATATTGGATTAGGATTAAGAGGTAGAGACATATTCGATCTAGAATTAACCTCAGATGTTTCAAAAGTAGAAGTAAAAGTTAATGGAGTAACAGGAACATATGATTATACTAACAAGATAGGAGTTAGAAGAGGTGATTTAGAAGAGAATTATTATGAAGATATGGCTAATAAGTATATATCAGAGATGAAAGCAGATTATGTAGGAAACTTAAATGGAGAAGAAGGACAACAAATAAGGCAAACAGATGTAAAAGAAAGTGTTTCAAAAACAGCTCAAACAGTTGATGAATATGATTATGAAAAACAATTATTACAAAGTATTCTTGTAACATATAAAATAACTGTAACAAACGCATCAGAAACAAAAACAGACGGAAGAGCCACAAAGGTAATAAACTATTTTGATAATAAATATAGAACAGATAATATCACTGTAGAGGGTGGCGATATTGAAAATGTTACAAGCCATAGTAAATATAATTCAGTATTAATAGATACTATTTCTGATGAAATATACATAACATATGAATTAGATAATGCAAGAACCAAATTAAGAGACTTAGGAAGTGGACAACTAAAAACCTATAATATGGCAGAAATATACGAATATACTACAACACAGTATGGAGATGATGATGAAAAAACTTATACAAAAGGAATTTTAGATAAAGATTCAGCACCAGGAAGTGCAAGAATAGAAAAAGCTAGATTAACAAACGAACAAATTTCAGAAGAAACAACAGTAGATTACTATTTTGGAGGTACAGACTTAGATAAGTTAAAATATGAAGATGATACATATGCAACACCAACTTTATATTTTACAACTCCAGGTAGCATAAGAGTATTAAGGGGTACTGTATTTGAGGATTATACTGTTGTTACTGATGACAGGGTTAGAACTGGCGATGGTATACAAAATAGTATAGAACCGGGAATAGAAGGTGCAAAAGTACAGTTAATAGAAAAAACATCAAGTGGAGAAATAATAAGGTATGAAACTTTCACAAATTCTAGTGGAAAATTTACATTTACAAATTATTTACCAGGAAATTATATTATGAAATATTTTTATGGGGACAACGAAAAAACATTCTATATAGGTGATACAAATACTAAATCATATAATGGAGAAGATTTTAAATCAACTAATAATAGTACACTCGTGGAAGGGGCTACAGTTAATATACTTCCAATAAAAGATACAGGAATGCAATGGTATTCATGGAATGAAAAAGGAGTATCTACTGCAACGGATAATGCAGAGAAAAGACAAAAGGTTTCAGATAAGGCTTGCGGCTTGAGTGATGACGAAATGATAAAATTAAACGATGTAAGAGATGGAATAATAAAACAGTCAAACGAAGATACAACTTCAGAAGAAGTAAGAAATAAACTTTGGATGTATGCAAATACTCCAGATTTTACATTAACAGTTGAACAAAGTGTGAAAGGAAAACAAAATGATAAATTTACTGCATATGAAGTAGAACAGATGAATTTTGGTATCGCTGAAGTGCCGGTTACAACAATTGATTTACAAAAACATGTAAGTTCATTTAGTATAAAGGATTCTACAGGACAGATTGAAATAGCATCAGCGAAAATAGCAGATAATTATACAATAGGAATTAAATTAAATAATATAACAGATGAAAATAAAAGAAGAAAAGTGCAGGCAGTTTTAGGTAGTCTTTACACAGTACCACCATTGGAAGACTGCAAAAAAACAACAGAAGAAAAAAATATTCCTAAAAATCTTAATAAAACTGAAATGCAATCAATAAGGAAAGCATTAATACAATATTCTATTCCTAATATTGTAACAATTATTCCAAACTGGACAACAAAAGGAAATGTGTTACCAGGCGTTAAAGCTACTACTACAGTATTAGATGTTAGTATAGAAGATGCAAAATTACAGGGAGCAAAATTGCAAGTAACATATGATATTTCAGCAGATATATATGCGGAAAAAGACTTTACTTTAGATTCAAAAGCATTAGAGCCATCAATAAAATATGTTGTAGACTTTGTTGATAACAATTTATCATATGCAGAGTCATTAACTGGAAACGATAAGTGGCAGGTAGCTCAATCTGATGCTCTATACTATGGAGATGGAGACGACGACATATCTACTTTAAAAAAATTGGATGAGTCAAATAAATATACAACAACTGTTTCAACCAAAAGCGATAACGATTTATTAAAAACAAAAGTTGGAACTACAGGAACTACACAAATAACTTTAGAGAGAATATTAACAGCACAAGATACGACTATACAAGATATTATAACAAGTTCTATAGATGCTTTTGAATATAAAAATGAGATAAGAATATTGCAATTAGGATATAATAACACAATAGATGAAACTAAAATAAAGAACAAAGATAGAATAAGAACACCAGAAAGATACATAATTGTACCAGGTAAACATCATGATTCAGCAACATCAGAAACAATTGCAATACATCCACCAACAGGTGATACAAGCACACATACAATGTATTACATAATAGGAGCAGCAGGTTTAGCAGTATTAGCAATAGGAGCATTTGGTATAAAGAAATTTGTATTAAAAGGCAAAGACATAAAGAAATAAAATAAAAAATGAGGTTAGAATAATCTAACCTCATTTTTGCGGGCGGACGCAGGGTTCCGCCCCTACAATTTCCAAACACAAAATACAAAATACCAAATATAACACACCAAACACTAACATATAAATTTACAAAAAACTCTATGAATTATAGCTATTTTATGCTATAATATTAAATAGGGAGAAAAGATTATGAATCAAATTTTAGTTAGCGAAAAATTATATCTAACCCCAGAGCTAAAACGAAAAAAGAAATTATATAAGTTTAATTTTATAATTTCAATTTTATGCGTTATAGCTCTATTTGGCTATTATATATATGGAGAATATGATAGAGAATCTTCAGATAAATCTCAAGAGATTTTATCTCAAATTCAAGTAAAAGAAGAAAATACAACAGCAAATAATAATGCAATACAAGATTCTACAATTAAATTACAAGATGATGTATTGGTGGTAGTATTAGATGATACAAAAGATCCAAATACAAAAGTAAATTTACAAGAGCTAATTAATGCAAATAGAAGTGCTAAATTAGATTCGAAAATATATAAAACAGATGCTGGAGCAGAATATAGTACAGTTGCTGTAATTAATATACCTTCTATTAATATTACATATCCTATTATTTATAGTAATGACACTAGTGCAAAAACAATGGAAGATTTATTAAAAATTTCAGTTGTTAAATATTGGGGACCAGAGGCAAATAAACCAGGAAATTTTTGTATTGTAGGTCATAATTATCATAATAAAAGGTTTTTTAGTAAAGTTTCTAATTTAACAAATGGTGATACAATTTATGTAACAGATAGAACAAATACTACTTTAGAATATAAGGTTTATGCAAATTATGTAGTAGAACCTGAGAATTTAAAATGTACTAGTCAATTAACAAACGGACAAACTGATATTACATTAATTACATGTACACAAACAGGAAAACAAAGAACTATTATAAAAGCAAGAGCAGTTAATGCAAAATAAATAACACAAAAAACATCCTTTGTGAATACTATTAAGCAGAGGTGTTATAATATGAAAGATATAATTTTTAAAGGTGTTGGTACTGCTATTGCTACTCCATTTGATGAATATGATAATATTAATTTTGATGAGTTTAAAAAATTAGTAGAATTTCAAATAGAAAATGGAGTAAATGCAATTATTGTTTGTGGAACAACAGGAGAAGCTTCTACCATGTCACAAGAAGAAAAACAAGAATTAATAAAGTATTGTGTGAAGGTGGTTAATAAGAGAATACCTGTTATTGCTGGCATAGGAAGCAACAATACAAAAGCTGTTGTTGAAAACGAGAAGTTTGCACAAAGAGTTGGTGTAGATGGCCTTCTTGCGGTTACACCATATTATAATAAAACTACTCAAGATGGATTAATCGCACATTATAAATTAATTGCTGAAAATACAGATTTACCAATTATTTTATATAATGTACCAAGTAGAACTGGTGTTAATATATTACCAGAGATTTATTTTGAATTATCTAAAATAAAAAATATAGTAGCAACTAAAGAGGCTAATGGAGATGTTAGCAGTATTATTAAAACAAAATATTTATGTGGAGATAATTTGAATATATATTCTGGAAATGATGATCAAATATTACCTGTGTTATCAGTTGGCGGAATTGGAGTTATTTCAGTTTTGTCTAATATATTTCCTAAATATACATCAAATATGATAAATAATTATTTTAACAATAACACACAAACAGCAACAAAAATGCAAATTGAAGCAATTAAACTTATAAATTTATTATTTAAAGAAGTTAATCCTATTCCAGTTAAGGCTGCTTTAAATATAATGGGATTTAATTTTGGAAAACCAAGAATGCCACTAATAGAGTGTAGTGAAAAATTGAAAAATGAACTAAAGGAAATTTTAAATTAATAAATAATAATAGATATGCGGGCGGACGCCTCTGTCCGCCCGTAGCTATGAGAAAATGATATATAAATTTTATTTAGAATATACAAATTCTTGATATTTATTGAAATCTATTGTATAATAAACAATAGATATTTTAAGCGACTATGTCGCTTTATTTTTAGGAGAGAGTTTATGTTTGAAAAATTAGAGGCAGTAGAAAAAAGATACGAAGAATTAACTAAAATTATTTCTGATCCAGAGGTTATCGGAAATCAAGCCGAATGGCAAAAGGCAATAAAAGAACATGCTAGCATTGAAGATGTTGTAATGAAATTTAGAGAGTATAAAAAAGTTAAGCAAGCAATGGCAGATGCAGAAGAACTAATGCAAGATCCAGATATGAAAGATTTAGCAGAAGAAGAATATTATTCATCAAAGGAAAAATTGCCTACTATAGAAGAAGAATTAAAAGTATTATTAATTCCAAAGGATCCTGATGATGATAGAAACATTATATGCGAAATAAGAGGTGGAGCAGGTGGAGAAGAAGCTGCTTTATTTGCTGGTACGCTTTTTAGAATGTATTCTATGTATGCAGAGAAAAAACATTGGAAATTAGAAATTTTAAACGAAAATGAAACAGGACTTGGAGGATATAAAGAAATTTCTTTTATGATTTCTGGTAAAGGTGTTTATAGTAGATTAAAGTTTGAAAGTGGAGTTCATAGAGTTCAAAGAGTTCCAGATACAGAAAGTAGTGGTAGAATTCATACTTCTACAGCAACTGTAGCTGTTTTGCCTGTAGTAGAAGATGTAGAAATAGAAATTAATCCAGCAGATATAAAAATGGAAGTTTATAGAGCTTCTGGAGCAGGAGGACAGCATGTTAATAAAACTTCGTCAGCAGTTAGATTAATACATGTTCCAACTGGAATGGTAGCAGAGTGCCAAACAGAAAGATCACAAGTGCAAAATAGAGAATATGCAATGAGATTATTAAAATCTAGATTATATGAAAAAGAAAAAGCAGAACAAGATGCTAAACTTGCAAATGAGAGAAAGTCTCAAGTTGGAAGTGGAGATAGAAGTGAAAAAATTAGAACTTATAATTATCCTCAAGGAAGAATTACAGATCACAGAATAGGAATGAGTATATTCCAATTTGAAAACTTCTTAAATGGTGATTTAGATGAATTAATAGATTCATTAATAGCAGCAGATAGAGCAGAAAGACTAAAAGGAGAAGAATAAAAAATAGAAAACTATCATAAGCAGGCATACAATAGTCTGCTTATTTTTTATGCATAACAATATGAAAACCTCATAAATTTATACAGAGGTATAGATTATGAATTATTTATTAAAAACTACATTGATAGGATTATTCTTTGGTACATTTGGTACAACAATCGGAGGTATTATAGGAGCTTCCATAAAAACCACATCAAATAAATTTTTGAGTTTTATTCTTTCTTTTGCATCTGGACTTATGCTTTCTATTGTATGTTTTGACTTAATACCAGAAAGTATGCAAATAACTAATATATTAAATACTGTAATCGGAGTAATTTTTGGTGTAGTATGCATGATATTATGCGATATGTTAGTAGAAAAATTATTTAGAAAAAAAGATATAGAATTTAAAAATAAAAGTACAAAAAATAACCTATTAAGAACTGGAATAGTAGTAAGTATAGGTTTGGCACTACATAATTTGCCAGAGGGGTTGGCAATAGGCTCTAGTTTTGAAGCTTCTATAAAATTAGGGTATTCATTAGCATTAGCAATATGTTTACATGATATACCAGAAGGTATATCAATGGGAGTACCAATGAAAAACGGAGGGATGAAAAAGTCTAAGATTATATTTTATGTTTTTATGTCTGGTGTTACAACAGGAATAGGAGCGTTTTTAGGAGCTTTAATTGGTGGAATATCAGATATTGTAATAGCAATGTGCTTAGCTTTTGCAGGTGGAGCTATGCTTTATATTGTTTCTGGTGAATTAATTCCAGAATCAAATGAACTATATAAGGGAAAATTTCCTGTTTTAGGAAATTTAATTGGTTTTATTATAGGAATGTTTGCTACAATGTTATAAAAAACTTTACAAAAAGTCAATATATTTTTAAACAAATGTTTGAAATATATTGACTTAGTTTTTTATATAAGTTATAATTCTTTCATAAATAAAATTAACAAAATAAGACTAAGTTATAGTGACATTTCCTTTACAGCGTAAGCAAAAATCTAAAACAAAGGAGTGTCACTATACATTAGAATAGAAGAGGTAACAAATGAAAGATATTTTAAATGGACTAAATAACAAACAATACGAAGCAGTAATAAATACCGATGGACCATGCTTAGTAATAGCAGGGGCAGGTAGTGGCAAAACCAAAGTATTAACACATAAAATAGCATATTTATTAAATGAAAAAAATATAAAACCATGGAATATATTAGCTATTACATTTACAAATAAAGCAGCAAATGAAATGAAATCAAGGGTAGAAATGCTTGTTGGAGAGGCTGCAAAAGATATGTGGATTGGAACTTTCCACTCTATATGTGTAAAAATTTTAAGGAATTTTATAGATAGAATAGGATATGATAAAAGCTTTATCATTTTTGATACATCAGACCAAAGAACTCTTATTAAAGAGTGCTTAAAATCTCTAGAAATAGATGACAAAATGTTTACAGATAGAGCGGTTCTTTCAGAAATTTCAAATGCTAAAAACGAAATGCTAGAGCCAATTTCATATGCTTTAAGAGCAGGAGGAGATTATAGAAAAGAAAAAATTGCTAAAGTGTATTCAATGTATCAACAAAAATTAAAAGAAAATAATGCAGTAGATTTTGACGATATAATAAACTTAACAATTAAAATCTTGTCAGAAAATCCAGATGTTTTAGAATATTACAATAATAAATTTACATATATTTTGGTAGACGAATACCAAGATACAAATAAATCACAATTTACGCTTGTAACAATGCTTGCAGCTAAATATGGAAATATCACAGTTGTAGGAGATAATGATCAACGGAATATATAGTTTTAGAGGTGCAGATATATCAAATATATTAAACTTTGAAAAAGATTTTCCAGGAACTAAGATTATAAAGCTAGAACAAAACTACAGATGTACGGGAAATATACTAAATGCTGCAAATGCAGTTATAAAAAATAATGTTGTTAAGTATGAGAAAAAACTTTGGACGGAAAATGACAAAGGTGAGCTACCAAATGTATTTTGCGGAGATACAGAATATGATGAAGCTTCTTACATAGTAGAGCAAATAAATAGGTTAAGAAGAGAAGAATACTTTAAATATGCAGATTTTGCTGTACTTTATAGAATGAATGCTCAATCAAGAGCAATAGAAGATATTTTAAGAAGAGAAGATATACCATATAAAATTATAGGCGGACTAAAATTCTATGAAAGAAAAGAAATAAAAGATATTATTGCATACTTGAGATTAATATATAATCCATCAGATAATTTAAGTTTAAAAAGAATAATTAATGAACCTAAAAGAGGTGTGGGTAAAACAAGCATAGATAATATATCTAAGCTTTCAGAAGCAAGCAATGTTTCTATGTATGAAATAATAAAGAATGCAGCAGATTTTGGACTAAATAGAGTGTTTGTAAATACTAGAGAATTTATAGACCAAATGGAATATCTAATCTCTAGAAAAGAAGATTTAAAGATTTCAGAGCTTATAAAAGAAACATTAAACAAAACCGGTTATACAAAAGCATTAGAAAATGAAAATACAGTAGAAGCTGAAACTAGAATACAAAACTTAGAAGAGTTTTTAACTGTTGCAATGGAATTTGAAGAAGAAAGTGCTGAAAATTCGTTAGGAGAATTCTTAGAGGGAATAACATTATCAAGTGATATAGATGGAATGGAAGATGATGAAGATTCTGTTACATTAATGACTTTACATAGTGCGAAAGGGCTTGAATTTCCTGCAGTATTCTTAGTTGGCATGGAAGAAGGAATTTTTCCGGGGTATAAATCAATAGGAGAACCAAAAGAATTAGAAGAAGAAAGAAGACTTTGTTATGTTGGAATTACTAGAGCTAAACAATATTTATTCTTAACATGTGCAAAACAAAGAACTATATTTGGCTCAACAACTTATAATGCAGCATCAAGATTTATAGAAGAAATACCTAAAGAATATTTACAAGGTTATGAAGAAACTTTTAAAAATGAGCAATCATATTCTGAAAAGGCATATAATTGGGAGTATGGAAAATCATCAAAAGTAACAACCTATAAAATCAACAGTAATGAAAATAGTATTGGAACGAAAAAGGTAACTACATCTGGATATAGTTTTAAAACTCCAGAGAGTTTCTTATCTAATTTGAATAAAAAATCAGAAAACACTGTAGACTTATCAAAATATAAAGCTGGAGTAAGAATATTTCATAAAAAATTTGGAGAGGGAATAATAAATTATGTTGAAGAAGAAGGCGATGATTTAAAGGTTGATATAAATTTTGACAAGGTAGGGCATAAAAGGTTAATGGCTAAATTTGCTAATTTAGAAATCATAGAATAAAAATTTTTCAAACTAAAAAGGTATAAATAAAAATAAATTATTTCATAATATAATTAAATATTATGAAAGGGTGATAAAAATGGCAGATTTAACGCAAATAGAATTACAAAATTTAAGGCATCTAATAGGAGCAAGTGAAACATCATACCAAAAGTTTAATAGTTATGCTGAAGACTGTGTAGACCCACAAATAAAACAATTATTTACCAAGTCTGCACAAGATTCATTAAATATTAAACAAAAATTAATGACATTTTTAAGCGAATAATAAGGAGGATGCTAAAATGGATGAAAAAACAATGGTGAATGATGTTTTAAGTGAAATAAAATCAGAGCTTTCTATTTACGAAAATGTTATAACAGAAACAGAGAATATGCAGCTAAGGCAAATATTTCAGCAAATAAGAAATAATGGTGAAGCTTTTCACTATGAGTTGTTTAAAATAGCAGAAACAAAGGGCTATTATAAACCAGCTGGAAAAGCTACGGTTACAGAAATTAGCACAGTAAAAGATGAATTAGAAAATGTATAAAAAATTTAAAATACTCTTGAATAATTTTAAAAACTATTATAAAATAATGTCATAAAAATGTAACAAAAGGAAGTGCATTAAAATTACAAGGGTATTAAAAAAAGTATATGTATATATAAGAAGTACGCTAAAACTTGTTTCCCTAGTAGCTTTAGGATTAGTCCTAATTGGTGCAATACTTGTTCTTGTTTATAAACCAATCTATAAAGTAACATTAGATGGCGAAAAAATAGGATATTGTGAAAACAAAAATGCTTTGCAAGATAAAATAAATTCATATATGGAAAAAGGTGAAGATGGAGAAGAAAATGTAGCCTTTGTTCAAATAGATGAATTACCACAATATAGCATGTGTTTATTAAAAAAAGGTATTGTAACTAATGACGAAGAAATATATGATACAGTTAAGGAAACAGGGGTTACATATTATAGATATTATGCTATATCAGAAGATGATGAAGAAAAAACATATTTAGCATCTTTTGGAGAAGCAGAAGATGCTATTGATACATTAAAAGATAAAGAAAGTACAAATGCTTCTGATTTAACAATAGTAGAAAAATATGAAACAGAATTACCAGAGCTAACAACAACTTCTGATGCAGTATCTGATTTATATAAAGCAAAAAAGAAAACAAAAACTGTTGCAAGTTTTTCAGGTTCAAATTATTCAAGTGCAGGAGCAGGAAAAGTTAGTACAAGTAGAGGGCTTAATAACGAAAGAGTTAATTTAGGAATGTCTTTAACAAGACCAATTTCAGGAGTACTAACATCTAGGTATGGATATAGATGGGGAAGAACCCATACAGGTATTGATATAGGAGCACCTACAGGCACAGCAATAAAGGCTGCAGCTTCAGGAACAGTTACTTTTTCTGGATGGAAAGGTTCTTTAGGAAAACTAGTTGTTATCACTCACGAAAATGGAATTCAAACATATTATGGACATTGTAGCCAACTAATAGCATCTGCAGGAGATAAAGTTTCAGCAGGACAAGTTATAGCAAAAGTTGGTTCAACAGGTAGATCAACAGGTTCTCATTTACATTTTGAAATAAGAATAAAAGGAGCATCTATTAATCCACAAAGTTATATAGGATATTAAAAGAACAAATTCTTAAGAATTTGTTCTTTTAATATTATAGGAAAGTGATACTTTCTATTATTAAAAAGTATTTGACAAATTTGTAAATTAAGATATAATAAAGTTACATTAAAACAAAGGAGTGATTTTTATGAATATAAAAATATTAGGAAAAGATTTAACTGCTACAGAGGCTATTAAAGATTATGTAGAAAAAAAATTAGAAAGAATTGAAAAATATTTCGAAGGTGAAGAAATAGATGTTTCTGTTACAATAAAAAGCGAAAAAAATGCACAAATTGCAGAAATGTATGTAAGTGTAAAAACATATAATTTAAAAGCTGTTACAGAAACAAAAGACTTATATGCATCTATAGATAAAGATATAGATATACTAGAAGGACAAATTAGAAAATTAAAAACAAAAAAAGAAAGAATGAATAAAGAAGAATCTATAAGACTAAAAGAAGCAAATACAGGAGTAAGCCAAACAGTTATTGAAAAAGAAGTTATAAAAGAATTATATTATGATATAAAACCAATTTCAGTAGAAGATGCAAAATTAAAACTAGAAGAAAAAGTTGGAAATATATTCTTAACATTCGTAAATATAGATACAGGAAAAGTAAATGTACTATTTAAATTAAAAGATTCAAACAACTATGGAATTATAGAACCAGAAGCTTAAAATTAATAATTAATATTTAAAGATGAATATTATATAAATTTACAAAAGAAAGGAAAAAAGTAAAATGAATAAGATTGTACGCAAAGATACTCAAAGCGGAATAACATTATTGGCATTAATAATTACAATAATAGTTTTATTAATATTAGCGGTAGTATCAATAAGATTAGTAACAAACCATAATGTAATAAAATACTCAAAAGATGCAACTAATAATTATTCTTCAGAGGAAGAAATTGAAAAAATAAAATTAGGTTTAGCAGCAAGAAGAATGGCAGCTGTAGGTAACCAAAATGCTGAATTAAAAGTAGATGGGGCAAATGTAACAGGAAGTGCAACTGCAGGTTGGGAAGTAAGCTTTATAAAATCAGGTAATATATATTCAGTAGATGCAAATGGAAATATAAATAAAAAATCAGGTGGATCTTCAACAAATCCAGGAGAAGATACATCAAGACAAGCACAAATGACAATTAATGTAGGTGATACAATACCAAGTGGATGTTGGTTTGTTTCAAATGCACAATATTTAATGAACGAAGAAACAGGCGAAGAATATTCAACATGTGATATTTATGCAAAATCAGAAGATGAATATAGCAAATACTTAACTGATGATATAAAAGCAACATACAAAGGAGCAAATATGCCATCAAATATTACTGAGGGTGACTACTTTGTTGATATTGCTAATGGTATAAGATATGTTATTAAAACTGATGATAATGGTGCAATTGAAGGTTGGCAAATAGAAAAACTTGATGGTATAAATGTAAAAGATGGTATTAGTAGTATTTTTATTAAAATAGGTAATTATAATCTTACTGGTATGTGTGAATCATTTAAAAATTCAAACATTACAGATGCATCAAAAATAGAAATACCAAATACAGTTACATATATAGATTTATGCTTTTTAAGTTGTGCAAATCTAGAAAAAGCTCCTAAAATACCAACTTCAATACAATACATTGATCAATGCTTTAAAGGTTGTACAAAATTAAAAGAAGCAACATATTTAGGAACATTAGAACAATTTAAACAAATAGATGGATATGCTACTTGTGGAGATGCTGGATTAATTATTCATTGTACAAATGGAGATTATACAGTTCAATAATAAATATAAAAAATATTTAAGAAATTAGATTTTTAAATCTAATTTCTTTTTTTGTATAGAAAACTAAAAATTGGCAAAAAATAATTAAAAAACTGTAGGAAGTGAATTAGTTTGAATAAAAAAAGATTTTTAAATATTAAAGGTGCTTTACTTGACGAAAAACAACTAGAAATATACCTAGAAAAAATAGCATCTGAGCATAATCTACAAAAAAAGTCTAATAAAGATACTTATCCAATTTATAGATTAGATGATAACTTTAATTATATAACCAAAACATATGAACTTTTAAATTCTAATTTAAAAGAAAAAATAAATATACATCCTGCTGGTGAATGGCTATTAGACAACTACTATGTAATTGATGAAACTTATAAAACTATAAAAAAAGAACTTACTTTAAAAAAATATACTAATTATATTGGAATTGCAAATGGAATATATAAAGGATTTGCAAGAATTTATGTATTGGCTTCAGAAATAGTGGCATGTACAGAAGGGAAAATAGATACAAATTCAATAAAAAATTTATTAAAAGCATATCAAACAAAAAAGACATTAAATATGGAAGAAATATGGAGTATAAGTCTATTTTTAGATATTGCTCTAATAGAAAAAATAAGAAATGTATGTGAAAACATTTATTGTTCTCAATTACAGAAATACAAAGTTGAGAGCATGATAGAAAGATTAGTAGAAAATATTTCTGAGAACAATCAATTTTTTAAAAAGAATATAAAAGATGCAAACATAGAAGAATATTCTTCAAAAGAAACATTTATAGAGTATTTATCTTATAGATTAAGATTATATGGAAAAAAAGGCTTACCATACTTAAAAATTTTAGAAGAACAAGTGGCTAAAATAGGAACTACAGTACCAGAAGTTATAAAAAAAGAGCATTTTGATATAGCTTTAAATAAAGTATATATAGGAAATTGTATTACAAGTATAAAAGATATACAAAGACTTAACTTTATAGAAATATTTGAAGAAATTAATGGTGTAGAAAATATTTTAAAACAAGATCCTATAGATGTGTATGAAAAAATGGATCATACAACAAAGAATTATTACAGAAATGAAATTAAAAAATTAGCACAGAAAACAAAAATTTCTGAAATATATATAACAAAAAAAGCTTTAGAATTGGCTCAGAAAGAAAATAAAAAAATAGATGAATACCAAAATGAAGAACAAAGAAAACTTGCTTATAAAAAATCTCATATAGGATATTATTTGATTTCAAATGGAAGAGAAAAATTAGAAAGTATATTAGGAATAAAAGCAAAAAGAGTATTTAATAAAAAGAATACTTATATTGGTATTACTATAATGCTTACAAGTTTATTTTCATTTATATTTTCATACATGATATATAGTAAATCTAAAAGCTTATTATATGGAATTATAAGTTTGCTTTTAATTTATATACCAATAAGTGAGATTATTATAAAAATAGAACATTATATATTATCTAAAATAGTAAAACCTAAAATAATTCCAAAACTATATTTCCAAAAAGAAATTCCGGAACAATATTCTACAATGGTTGTTATTCCGACTATTTTAAACTCAGAAAAAAGAGTAAAAGAAATGTTTGAAAACTTGGAAGTTTTTTATTTAGCAAATCAGTCAGAAAATTTGTATTTTACTCTATTGGGAGACTGCACATCATCTAGTAAGGAACAAGAAGAGTTTGATGAAGCAATTATAAAATGTGGTAAAGAACAAATTGATATTTTAAATAAAAAATATTCAACAGGTAATTATCCCAAATTTCAATTTATTTATAGAAAAAGAGTTTGGAATCCAAAAGAAGGAAGCTATTTGGGCTGGGAAAGAAAAAGAGGTTTATTAAAAGAGTTTAATGAATTTTTACTAAAAAATAGTAAAAATAATACTTTTTTATTTAACTCTTTTGAAGAATGTGAAAATCCATATATAAAATATATTATTACATTAGATTCTGATACTAAATTAGTTTTAAATTCAGCTAAAATGTTAATTGGTGCAATGGCTCATGTGCTAAATACACCTGTGTTAGATGATAATAAAAATATAGTTATAGATGGCTATGGAATAATACAACCAAGAATTAATATAGGAATAGAAGAAACAAATAAGAGTCTGTTTACAAAAATATTTGCTGGACAGGGTGGAATAGATTTTTACAGTAATGCAATATCAGATATCTACCAAGATAATTTTAACGAAGGAATATTTACAGGAAAAGGAATTTATGACTTAGAAGTTTTTAATAAAGTATTAAAAGATGAAATACCAGAAAACACTGTTCTTAGCCATGATTTATTAGAAGGCTTGTATTTAAAATGTGGATTAGCAACAGATATATTTTTAATAGATGGATATCCAACAAATTATAATTCGTATATTATGAGGCAATGCAGGTGGATTCGTGGAGATTGGCAAATTATAAGATGGTTATCTAAAAAAATAATAAGCAGAACAGGAACTAAAAAAGAAAATCCTTTGGGAGAATTAGATAAATATAAAATCTTAGACAATTTAAGAAGAAGTTTATTAGAGATAGCACAAGTATTGGCACTAATATTTATATTGCTAATTGGAATTAATAAACAAATTAGTTTAAAAGGTTTTATATTAATTGTGTTTGTTAGTATTTTTATAGATCTTATAATAAAAATACTAAATTATATAGTTTATAAAAAAGAAGGCGTAACAAAACAAGAAAGCTTTTCAAAGCAATTTGGAGAGATAAAAGGATTATTTATAAAATCTTTATTTGACTTTGCTGTTTTACCATATAGAGCATATTGTAGTGTAAAATCAATTATAAAAACTTTATATAGGATTATTAAAACAAAAAATCATTTATTAGAATGGACTACTGCTGATGAAGCTGAAAAAAAAGCACAAAACACTTTAAAGGGTTACTTGAAACAAATGTGGATTAATGAAGTAATTAGTATATTAGTCTTGTTGTTAGCTATATATCAAAATAGCATTTGTATATTAGTTACAGCGATTTTTTGGCTTTTAGGACCTTTTGTGGCATATAAAATAAGTAGACCAGTAAAGAAAAAAGAAAAAAAGAGTGAACTTTCTAAAAAAGATATAAATTATTTAATAGAAGTGGCAAAACATACTTGGAGCTTTTTTGAGGATTATTTAATAGAAGAATATAATTATTTGCCACCAGATAATTATCAAGAAGGTAGAGTACAAAAAATAGTTTCAAATACTTCTTCTACTAATATTGGATTAGGTTTAGTAAGTATAATTAGTGCTTATGATTTAGGTTTTATAAATTTAGAAAAAACATTAGATTTATTAGAAAAAATGATTATTACAATTAATAAATTACCTAAATGGAATGGACATCTTTATAATTGGTATAATATTAAAACTTTAACTCCACTAAAACCAATGTATATATCAACAGTAGATAGTGGAAACTTTGTTGGATATGTATATGTTGTAAAAACTTTTCTAAAAGATATTTTAAATTATCAAAATGAAAAAAATAAAGAAAAAGTAAATTATCAAATAGATTATTTAGAAAATCTAATAAAACAAACAGATTTTAAAAAGTTATATGAAAAAGAAATAGGTCTTATGAGTATAGGATTTAATATAGAAGATAATAAAAATACTCCTTCATATTACGATTTACTGGCATCAGAAGCAAGACAAGCTAGTTTTATAGCAATAGCTAAAAAAGATGTTCCAATAAAGCATTGGGAAAATTTAAGTAGAACATTAACTTTATTAGATAGAAAGAAAGGCTTAATATCTTGGTCTGGTACTGCATTTGAATATTTAATGCCAAATATAATAATGAAAAGATATGAAGGGAGTTTATTAGATGAGTCTTGTAAATTTATGATAATGTCACAAAAAAAATACTGTGAAAAATTAGGTATACCATGGGGAATTTCAGAGTCTGCATTTAACTTAAAAGATTTAAATGCAAATTACCAATATAAAGCTTTTGGAATTCCATGGTTAGGACTAAAAAGGGGATTAGCCGATGAGGCAGTAGTTTCAAGCTATGGTAGTATTATGGCATTATCTGATACTCCAGAAGATGTATTAAGAAATATTAAAATATTAGAGAAAAAAGGAATGTACAAAAAATATGGATTTTATGAGGCAATTGATTTTACTCCAGAAAGACTTAGCAATGGCAAGAAATATGAAGTAGTAAAAACATATATGGCACATCACCAAGCATTAATCCTTATTTCAATAAATAATTTTATTAATAACAATATAATGCAAGAAAGATTTTTAGAAAATCCAGAAATAAAAGCAGTTGATATATTATTGCAAGAAAAAATGCCGGAGAAAATGATTATTACTAAAGATAAAAAAGAGATAGTGCAAAAAATAAAATATCAAAGCTATGATTATTATTTAACAAGAGAGATAAATAAAATTAATGAACAATTACCATATATAAATGTAATAGCAAACGACAATTATACAATTGTTTTTAATCAAGATGGAACAGGATTTAGCAAGTACAAAAACTTCTTAATTAATAGATATAAAAATACAGACGAAATAAAACAAGGAATATTGTTTTATTTTAAAAACATGAATAATAAAAAAATATGGCAAGCAAACATTAAAAAAGAGGAATATCAGGATGATAATTATAAAATAGAATTTACTCCAGATATGAATAAGATAACTAAAAAACAAGACAACATACAAACTATTGTTAAAACAATAATTACAAACGAAAATGTAGAAATAAGAAATATTAAATTAAAAAATCTAGGAAATAAAGAAGAACTAATAGAAGTAAGTGGTGTATTTGAACCAGTTTTATCAACAGACATTCAAGATTATTCACACAAAGCATTTAATAATTTGTTTTTAAAATATGAAAGAGTAAGAGAAGGATTATTTATTAAAAGAAACAAAAGAGGAAATACAGATTCAGCAAGTATGGCAGTAGGATTTTTTGCGAAAGATAATGCAATAGGAGATATGGAATATGAGATAGACAAAGAAAAATTATATAGAAGATTAAACAAAGATATCCCTACCAAAATAAAAAACTCAGAAAAGTTTACAAATCAAATTGGATTAGTTACAGACCCAGTTGTAGCAATGAAGCAAATCATAAAAATAAAACCATTAGAAGAAACAGAGCTTAATTTTGTTATAAGTGTTGGTGAAGATAAGCTAGAAATAGTTAATAAATTGAATAAGTATAAAAATTTCGAAAATGTAGAAAAAGCTTTTAAAATATCAAAGGTAAGAGCAGAAGAAGAAGCAAGATATTTAAGAATAAAAGGAAAAGATATTTCAAACTATCAAAAAATTCTAGCATATTTATTTAATATAAATCCACAAAAAAGGGAATATCTTAAAAAATTAAAATTAAAAACATATTCTCAAGAAGATTTATGGAAGTATGGAATATCAGGTGATTATCCGATTTTACTTGTAAAAGTAAAAGAAGAAAATGATATTTATACAGTAAAAGAAATATTAAAAGCATATGAGTATTTTATAACCAAGAACATTTGGATAGACTTAATTATACTAAACGAAGAAAATAATGTGTATGAAAAGTATGTACAAAATGGGATAGAAAGAGAAATAGAAGCAATAGGATTATTTTATTTAATTAATAATAAAATTCATATTATAGATAAAAACAAAATAGAAAATGAAGAATTATTTTTATTTACAGCAAACTTAATTATAGATGGAAGTTTAGGAAGTTTAAAAAATAATTTAGATGAAATAGAAGAATATGTACAAAATGGAGCATATACAAAAACAAAAGCAATATTTGAACACGAAAACTCTTTTGAAAGATTTGATTTAGATGATTTAAACTTAAAATATTTTAATGAGTATGGTGGATTTTCTAATGACGGAAGAGAATATGTTATATCAGTAGATAATTCAGTTCCATCAGTTTGGTCTCAAATATTAACAAATGGAAAGCTAGGTTCTATAATAACGCAAAATTTAGGTGGTTATACTTGGAACTTGAATAGTAGGTTAAATAGAATAACTAGATGGTCAAATGATACTATTTTAGATACACCTTCCGAAAGTATTTTTATACAAGATTGTGCAGAGCATAAATATTGGAGAATAGGAGAAAATAATTTACTTGTAACTTATGGTTTTGGATATGCAAATTATAAACAAAATACGAAAAATGTTTATGCAGAATTAGATGTGTTTATATCTATAAATGAGCAGTCTAAGATAAATATATTAAAATTAAAAAATAAAGAAAACAAATCAAGAAAATTAAATTTAATTTATAAAATAAGGCCAGTACTTGGAGAAGATGAAATTAGTAGTAATGGATATATCAATTTAGAATTTAATAAAGATACCAACATTATAAAAATGAAAAACCTATATAGTAAAAATGAGAATAAAGTTTGCCTATATAGCAGTGAATTAATAAAAAGTTTTACAGGAAATAATGATTATATGAATTTAGCAAATAACGAAACTCTTAATAACGAAAATGCATTAGGAATGAATTCATGTGTTGCAATACAGGTAGAAATAACTTTAGAACCATTTGAAGAAAAAGAAGTTTCATTTGTAATGGAAATAGAAGAGAACCAAAATGAAAAAAGCTTTGCAAATATTTCAAATTGTAAAGAAGAGTTAAAAAATACTAAGAGATATTGGTTGGAAATGTTAGAGAAAATCAGAGTAAAAACACCAATTGATTCTTTTAATATAATGATTAATGGATGGATATTGTATCAAACAATTGCATGTAGGCTTTTGGGAAGAAGCGGGTTTTATCAATCTGGTGGAGCGTTTGGATTTAGGGACCAACTACAAGATTGTATTGGAATAGAATATGTAAATCCTAGTATTGTAAAACAACAAATTTTAAAACATGCAGCTCATCAATTTATAGAAGGGGATGTAGAGCATTGGTGGCATGACGAAAATAAAAGAGGCATTAGAACAAAATTCTCAGATGATAGATTATGGCTTGTTTATTTAACATTAGATTATATAAATTTTACAAATGATAAAGAAATATTAAACGAAAAAATACCATATATAAAAGGAAAAATACTAAACGAAGATGAGGATGAAAATTATGACTTGCATGAAACAATAGATATAAAAGAAGATTTATATTCACATTGTAAAAGAGCAATAAATATAAGCTTAAAATTTGGAAAAAATGGCTTACCGCTAATAGGAAGCGGAGATTGGAATGATGGATTAAATACAGTTGGAAATAAAGGAAAAGGAGAAAGTGTTTGGCTAGGATTTTTCTTGTATGATATATTAAATAGATTTATAGAAATTGCAAACGAAAAACAAGATGTAGATTCTGTCAACCAATATAAGCATATAATAGAAAGGCTAAAAAAAGCTTTAAATACTAACGGCTGGGATGGCCATTGGTATAAAAGAGCATTTACAGATAATGGCGAAACTCTAGGAAGCTTTGAAAATTCAGAATGTAGAATTGATAGTATAGCTCAAAGTTGGTCTGTTATATCAAATGCAGGTGAAAATGATAAAAAATATATTGCAATGGAAAACTTGGAAAGATATTTAATAGATAAAGAAATTGGAATTATAAAGTTGCTAGATCCACCGTTTGAAAATAGCAATATAGAGCCAGGATATATTAAATCATACTTGCCAGGCGTAAGAGAAAATGGAGGACAATACACACATGCTGCCATTTGGGCTATTATGGCTTTAGCTAAGCTGGGATTAAAAGAAAAGGCAGTAGAATATTACACAATGATAAATCCAATAGAGCATTCTAAAACTAAAGAAAAAGAAGAAATTTATAAAATAGAACCATATGTAATACCAGCAGATATTTATGGCAGTAAAAATCTCTTGCGGAAGGGGCGGTTGGAGTTGGTATACAGGTTCTTCTAGTTGGTATTATAGATGTGGAATAGAGTATTTATTGGGCATAGTAATAAAAGACAATATACTTACAGTAAAACCTTGCATTCCAGATGAGTGGGAGGAATACTTTGTAAGATATAAGCACAGAAGCAGTGTTTACAATATAAAAGTTATAAATAGATTTAAAACAAATACAGTAAATATAATTAAAATAAATGGAAGTAAACAAGAAGAAAAACAAATAAGGCTCATAGATAATAATAAGATATATGATGTCGAAATAGAAATTTAAATTACAATTTTACAGAAATATTACAAAAATTTTACAAAAAAACTTGTACAAATTTTAGGGATATGATATATTCATAGTATAATTATCATGAGAGGTGAATCTTTTATGGAAGAAAACGAAATAAATAATGATAAAAAAACAATATTAATTGTAGATGATGAAAAGCCAATAGTAGATATTTTAGTTTATAATCTACAAAAAGAAGGGTATAACACATTAGAAGCAAATGATGGTTTAACAGCAGTAGATTTAGCTTTAAATAAAAAACCAGACTTAATATTGTTAGATATAATGTTACCTAAAATGGATGGATTAACAGTTTGTAAAAAAATAAGAACAACACTAAATGTGCCTATATTAATGCTAACAGCAAAAGATGAAGAAATTGATAAAATTATAGGATTAGAATTAGGTGCTGACGATTATGTTACAAAGCCTTTTAGTGTAAGAGAACTAATGGCAAGAATAAAAGCAAACCTAAGAAAAGTAGAAGTAAAATCAGCATTAGTTGATGGAGATAAAACAGAATCAAAACAAACAAAACAAATAAAAATAGGCGATTTAACTATCGATTTAGACAAATTCGAAGTTAAAGTAAAAGATGAAGTAATAGATTTAACTTTAAGAGAATTTGAAGTTTTAAAATATTTAGCAAATCAACCTGGACAAGTTGTAACAAGAGAAGTTTTACTTGAAAAGGTTTGGGGATACGAATACTATGGAGATATAAGAACAGTAGATGTTACAGTAAGAAGAATTCGTGAAAAAATAGAAAAAGATACTTCAGCTCCGAAAATATTAATTACTAAAAGAGGAGTAGGGTATTATATAGCAAGTAAATAAAAACAAAATATAAGCATGTCCGAAGGGAATATTAAATATATTCCCTATACGGGCAATTTTATTTATAAAGAGGTAAGTAATGTTTAAAAATACACATATAAAAACAATTATTACATTTTTAATATTAGGCGTTGTTATAATAACAGCTTTAGGTATTGTTCAAATACAAAGCTTAAATGAAATAAACAGTAATTTATTAGAAGCAGAAGAAAAAATAAGTCAGGCAATACAAAATACTATGCAAATTACTATAGTTTTAGATATAGTGTATTCAGTTTTATGCTTATTAATAGCAATAATAACATCTAGAATTGTAGATAAACCTATTACAAAACTATTAAAAGATGCAGATAAAGTAATTACTTCTAATAATAAAAAAGAAAAGAAAAACAAAAATACAGATGAAATAGTTGATACATTTCATAGAATGACAGACGAATTACAAGAAAATTTAAATGAAATGTCAAGACAAAAAAGGCAAATAGAAACTATTATCTTACATATGACAGATGGTATAATTGCATTTGATATGGAAGGAAAAGTTATTTTAATAAATCCGGCAGCAAGTAGGTTATTACAAGTTTTGCCTACAGATGATAGCTTTAAAAAAATATTTAATAGTAAATTAAATATAGATATAAATATGGAAAAAATAATTTATTTAGAAAATTGGACTTCAACAGAACAAAAAGTAAAAGTTGGAGATAGAGTTTTAAACCTATTTTTTGCGCAATTTAAAGATGAAAAAGATAGACCATCAGGAATAATGGTAATGATACAGGATATTACAGAACATGTAAAACTAGATGAAATGAGAAAAGAATTTGTTGCAGATGTATCACACGAACTAAAAACACCTATAACATCTATTATGGGATATTCAGATACTCTTTTAGAAGGCGAATACGATAAAGAAACACAAGAAAGATTTTTAAAAGTAATAGCAACAGAATCAAGAAGAATGGCTAAGCTTGTAACAGATTTACTAACATTATCAAGATTTGATAATAATCAAATTTTACAAGAAAAAACAATGTTTGATTTAGGAACACTTGTAAAACAGTGTCAAGAGAATTTAGAAATACAAGTATCACAAAAAAATCACAAAATGGAATGTTTTGTAACAGCAGATGTTCCACCAGTGTATGCAGATAGAGAAGGAATAGAAAGAGTAGTTATAAATATATTAACAAACAGTATAAAATATACACCAGAGGGTGGTAGCATAAAAATATATGTTGGATTTGTTTATAATGATGCATATATAAAAGTAATTGATAATGGAATTGGTATTCCAGAAGATGACCTAAACAGAATATTTGAAAGATTTTATAGAGTAGACAAAGCAAGAACAAGAAAGATGGGCGGAACAGGTTTAGGACTATCAATTGCAAAAGAAATATTAGATAGAAATAATGGTAGTATTGATATAAAAAGTGAAGAAGGAAAAGGAACAGAAGTAGTTATTAGAATACCTACAAAAAAATAAATCTGTTTATTTACAACAAAAAATCTATATGTTATAATATGAAATGTAAAATTGGGAAAGGAATATTTTTCTAAAATGAACCAAATTCTTTTTATACAGGAAAAAAACAGAATAAGTCCTAAAGACACAAAAAAAATTGTGTTGTTTTTTGCTGTATCAATAATTGTTTTTGGTTTAATAATGATAATACAAGGCGCATTGGGAGTTCATTCTGTTAACGAAATGAAAACATCAGCAATTAAAAATGCTGGAAAAACACAAATCGAACTTGTACAAACAGATGATGGAAATGTGCAAATAACAGTAAATAGTCAAGTTGCTATTTCAGAAGTTATGTATTATTGGAATAGCGAAGCATCACAAACATTGCCACAAGAAAATAGAGGAAGAATGAATATTCAAGAAATGGTTACAATACCTGCCGGAGAAAATGTATTAACTGTTAAAACAATAGATGTAAACGGCGGAGAGGCTATAAAAACTCAAACATTTACCTTAAATGTAGACAAGCCAGTTATTAATTTAATGGTTGGAGGTACAACTTTAAATATAATTGTAGAATCAAAAGTAGACCTTTCTTATGTAACATATAAATGGAATTCAGAACAAGAACAAAAAATAGATATGTTAACTTTCCAAGATAAGGCAAAATTTGAAAAAGAAATAGAAATACCAAAAGGTCAAAATAAATTGTTAATTACTGCAGTAGATATATACGGAAATAAATCTGAAAAATCTCAAGAAGTAAAAGGAGTTCCAGTTACAATAAAACCAGTAATACAAGGAAATTATATCTTCTTTGAGGCAACAGCAGATGAAAGTATAAAACAAGTAGAATTTCAATTTAATGGACAAAATTATATAATTGGTTCAGATGTGATCAAAGGACAAAAAAGAGTAACATACCGAATAGAATTACAACAAGGATGGAATTATTTAAAAATCACAGTAACAACAAGTAGCGGAGTAAAATCAAATCCACAAGTATGGAAGTATGAATATAAACCACAATAAAAAATACAAAAGATAGTAGGTGAAAAAAGTGTATCAAGAAATTTATACGATAGCAGATGATGAAAAATTAAATACTCAATTAAAAAAAATATTTGCAGAAGAAAACGACTATACATTTAAAAATATATCATCAAATAAAGTAGAAGAGGAAATAAAAAATATACCAGATCTAATTATAATAGATGAAGACAAACTTACAAAAAACATCATTGAAATTTGTAATTTGATTAGAAGTTATAATGATAACACAATTACACCTATTATTGTAATAAGTTCAAATTGGGATAAAAAACATAGAGTAGATATATTAAAAAATTCAGTAGAATATTTTATAAAATCACCAATAGACGAACAATATATGTACTATACTGTAAAAAATCTTGTTAGATTAATGCAAACAAATAGAAGAGTTAGCCCACTAACAGGTTTACCAGGAAATGTACAAATACAAATAGAACTAAAAAAGAGACTATTAAGGAAAAAGCATTTTGCTGTTTTATATTTAGATTTAGATAATTTTAAAGAATATAATGATATATATGGTTTCTTAGCAGGAGACGAAGTAATTAAATATACAGCAAAAACAATACAAAAAGTTATACATCAATATGATTTAGAAGAAACATTTGTAGGGCACATTGGAGGAGACGACTTTGTGGCAATTGTTTCAGAAACAGACTATGAAAAATTATCTCAAAATATAATCGCAAGTTTTGAAGAAGGAATAAAAAAATATTTTTCACAAGAAGATATCGAAAGAGGATTTTTAGAAGTAGCAAACAGAAAAGGAATCATAGAACAATTTCCTCTAACAGCATTATCAATAGGAGTAGTTATAGTTAAACCAGGGGAATACAATAATATATTAGAAATAGGTGAAGTAGGAGCACAAGTAAAACATTTAGCAAAAACACAAATAGGAAGCGCATATGCAATAAATAGAAGAAAATAAAATATAGAATATAAAATAAAACATCATCATATATATTTATAAGGTGATGTTTTGTGATTATTATTAACAAAAAAAGAATATCAATAATATTTACTATGCTTGCAATTTCTGTATTAAGCTATGGAATAGTGTACAATAAAGACAAAAGAGACACAATTACTACTTCAAGTTTACCAGTTACAAATAAAGTTATAGTACTAGATGCAGGACATGGAAAACCAGATGAACGGTGCACAAAGTAGTAAAGGAACGACAGAGGCTCAAACGAATTTAAAAATAGCACAAAAAATACAAAATTTGTTGGAACAAAGCGGTGCTACAGTAATATTAACAAGAAGTGATGAAAATGCAATATATGATATAGACAGTAAAACTCTAAAACAAAAAAAGGTTTCAGACATACATAACAGAGTAAAAATAGGAAATAGTTCTTCAGCAGATTTATTTGTATCTATACATTTAAATAAAATACCACAATCACAATATTGGGGTTGGCAATGTTTTTTCAAAAGCAATAATGAACAAAGTCAAAAATTAGCAAATAGTTTACAGAATAGCTTAAATCAAAGCATACAAAAAGATAATAAAAGAGTGGCAATGAAACTAGATGATGTATATATAATGAAGCATGTAGAAGTACCAATATCAATAGTTGAATGTGGTTTTCTATCTAATTTAGAAGAAGAAAAACAATTATTAGAAGATGAATATCAAAATAAATTAGCTTGGGGAATATACACCGGAATAATGGATTATTTTTATACATAAAAAAGGCAGGAACATAATTCCTGCCTTTTATGTATTCATAAAAGATAAGACTTATATCCCTGTCTAAAACTAGTAATTGATAAATTATTTCATGTTGTTTTCAGCTTGTTGTATTAATTTTCTTACCATGTTACCACCAACTCTACCAGCGTCTTTTGAAGAAATATCTCCGTTGTATCCTTGTTTTAAGTTAACACCAACTTCGCTAGCTACTTCGTATTTGAATTTGTCTAAAGCTGCTTTTGCTTCAGGAACTACTTTTTGATTGCTTCTTGCCATTATTAATTCACCTCCTAGGAAATTTATTAAATGAAAGAAAAACTTGAATGTTTTTCAATATTTATAATGTGTAAAATTTTAAAAAATAAACTGGAAATTTTTGAAAAATTAAATACGAAATATAAAATACAAAATGTAAAAATCCAAATTAATAATTAGTGTTGTAAAAAATCATATTTAAATATATAATAAAAATGAAAAATAAAAACGGAGGAGAAACATGTTAAAATTATTAGCAATAGATTTAGATGGAACTTTATTAAATTCATATGGAGATATTTCAAATGAAAATAAAGAAGCAATAAAGTATGCACTAAATAAAGGCGTGGAGGTTGTTTTAGCTTCTGGTAGAGATCCTTTAACCATGCAAAAAATTAGCAGAGAATTAGGAATTGAAAACTATTTAATCGCAGGAAATGGCGCAAGTGTTTACGATATTAAAGCACAAAAAAATATTTACGAAAATTTTATTGATACTAATAAAGCTTTAAAAATAATAAAAATGTGCAAAGAAAATAGTATATTTTTTAATTTATATACAGACAAAGGAATTATTACAGAAAGTTTAAATTTTAATGTAAAAGTTTTTAATAGTGAAAATAATCATAAAGCTTCTGAAAAACAAACTAATATAGAAATTGTAAAAGACATTTATGAATATGCTCAAAATAACCCACTTAATATCCTTAAGATTATTATTTGCGATGATAGCAAAATTATTTTTAACAATATTTCACAAAAATTAAAACAAATTAAAGGAATAGAGGTTTTAGATGTTGCACATATGTCTAGAAAAATTATTAGAGTGGGAACTGAAGAAGTAGAAATAGAGTACTATTATACAGAAGTTTCTAGCAAAGATGTTGATAAGTGGAATGCAATAGAATATTTAATTAATACTTTGCAAATAAAAAAAGAAGAAGTAATGGCAATTGGAGACAATATAAATGATAAAAAAATGGTGCAAAATTCTGCAGTAGGAGTGGCAATGGGAAAAAGCGCATTAGCAATTAAAAATATAGGCGATTTTATTACAGAAGATAATAATTCAAATGGGGTTGAAAAGGCCATATATCAATATATTTAAAAATATTACAAAAGTGTTACAATAATATTATATTTTAGTTACACACCGACTCAAGTTGTTGATTTGAGTCGTGTTTTATTGTACAATAATATTAAATGTTATATTATGCGATTTTTGTATAATAAAGGAGGAAATGAAGATGGTTGCAAATCCAATGCAAAAAATGAAAAGAACATCAACACTTGTGGGAGTTGTTATAGGATTAATGGTAGGATTAATTCTTTGTGGAGCAATGTATGTAGTATTCATACAACCAACAATGGGAACAGGAATAACAAATAAAGGAGAAATGGTTGATGTAGCTATATTAAATAAAGCTATAAAATCAGGAGCAGAAATTACTGCAGCAGATGTTACTCAGAGTAAGGTAAGTAGTCAAAATGCACCAACAGATGCTACATTAAATGTAGTAGGAAGTGTTGCTAAAATAGACCTAACAGCTGGAACAATATTATCTACAAATATGTTAACAACCAGCGACTCTAAAGAAACACAAGATTTAAGAGTTCAAGAATATAATATGCTTACATTACCAACACAATTAACAGCTGGAAGTTTTATAGATGTTAGACTTCAACTACCAGATGGTGGAGATTACATAGTAATTTCTAAAAAATGTGTTCAAAATGCAAATGCTACAACAGTATGGTTAAAAATGAATGAAGAAGAAATATTAACAATGAGCAACGCGATTGTAGAACATTATATAGTATCAGGTTCAAAACTTTATGCAACAATTTATACATCACCTGGAACACAAAAAGCAGCAACACCTACATATTGCCCAAATGCAACTGTCGTAGATATTATAAATAGTGAATTAAATGGAAATATAACTGAAATTACAGAAGGAAGATATACAGATAAATTGAAAAATATTAGAAATTCTAGAATTAAACCACAGGTTGAAAAATATAATGATACAAGTTTAGAAAACCTAGAAACAAAAATACAAGAAGAAATTAAAAACTTAAAAGAAGCAAGACAATCATACTTTGGCGCACTAAACTCAGCACAAAAATAACTATAGGAGGAACTAATGAAGAACATTGGATTTATAGGTGCTTTTGATAAATTAGATTTATTATTATACCTAGCTAAAATATTTACGATGCTTGGAAAAAAAGTGGTGGTTGTGGATACAACATTAGAGCAAAAATCAAAGTATATTGTGCCATTTATTAATCCTACAAAATGTTATATTACACGATTCGAAGACATAGATATAGCAATAGGATTTGAAAGCTATGAAGAAATAGAAAGATACATAGGGTCTACAGAGAATAAGAGAATGAACTATGATTTTGCTTTAGTAAGTATAGACACAATAGAAGGATTTGAACACTTTAACAATCAAGATACAATAAAAAATTATTTTACAACATCATATGAAGCATACTCTATTAGAAAGGGTTTAGAAGCAATATGCAATATAAAACATCCAATAGACTTAACTAGAGTAGTGTTTTCCACACAAGTAAATGAAGAAGATAACTATTACTTAGAATATTTAGCATTAGGATATAAAGTAAAATGGGATGAAAAAACAATTAACTTTCCATACGATACAAAAGATATAGAAGTAATGATAGAAAACCAAAGAACAAACAAAATAAGATTAAGAACATTATCTCAAGGATATAGAGATAGCTTAGAATATTTGGTAATGGATATAATGCCAAATATAAATCTAAATGAACTAAGGAAAGTAATGAAAATGATAGAAAAGGAAGGATAAAATATGCCTATCGTAACATTTTGGAGCAATAATAAAAAAGCAATAGGACAAACAGTAGCAGCTTCAGCAGCAGCAACTGTAATGGCAATGGAACACAACTATAAAGTAATACTAATATCAGTAGACTTTTTTAATGATTCAATGGAAGAATGCTTTGGTGCACAGCAATCAAATGCAGAACTTATAAAATCTCTTATAGCAGCACCAAAAATGAATTTGGATACTGGAATAAACGGTTTACTTAAAGTTGCACAAAGTAACAGAGTAACTCCAGAAATGATAAAAGATTATACAAAAATAATATATAAAAATAGGTTAGAAGTTTTATATTCATCAACATATAGAGACATTTCTATAGAAGAACAATTTGAATGTTTTAAAAGAATTATTCTAAATGCTTCACAATATTACGACCATGTATTTATAGACCTAAAAAAAGGAACAGATTGTCCACAAGTATTTGATATTTTAAATATGTCAGATGCTATTGTGCTAAACACAGAACAGGGCATAAAAACTTTTGACGAATTCTTTAAAATACCAGAAACTCAGCCATATATTCAAGCAAATAAAATTATGTGGAACTTATGTAGATATGATAAAAAATCAAAATATAATACAAAGAATTTAGTAAGGACAGTATGGAAAAGACAACCAATATATTGTGTACCATATAACACATTACTATTCGAGGCAGTAAGTGAAGGAACAATTGCAGAGCTATTGCTAAGAATAAGAACAATTAAAAATGAAGACGAAAATTCAGAAATGTTTGCCAGAGTAAAAGAATTAACAGAAGGAATTTTAATGAAATATCAGGAACTACGAATGAGAATGTAAGATAAGGAGGAATATCCTAAATGTTTATTAATATGTTGCTAATATTAGCAGTTATCATTATGACAGCTTTTGTAATATTAAAGTCAATTCAAAAGAAACAAAATGCAGAAGTAGACGAAAAAATAAATGTAGACGAAAAAACATATAATTTAGATAAAATGACAGAATTCGTTAAGAGAAGATTAGACGAAATTACAAAAGTAAACTTGTATGATATCGGTTTATCAGAAGAGGAATTAAAAAGAAGAAAAAATAAAAAATACGAATTAAAGAAAGCATTAAAAGGCTGTACATATGGAGATGTTAATGATAAAAAATATGTTAAAACTTTAATTTATGATTTATTATTACAAGAATACGGTGTTAATGAAATAAATGTATCAAAGGCAATTTCTTTTGATATTCCATCACTTCTTACACCACAAGATAAATTTGATATTTTATTATATACATATGAAAAAGAATTTGGATATGAAGCTTTAACACAATTAATAAAAAAATATGATTTAGCAACTTTAAAATATATTCAAGGAGAAGCAAAACCTTGCTATGTAATTACAAGAGAAGAAATTAGCGAAATTTATGAAAAAGAACAATTACAATTAGCATTTCAAGATAAATTAAATATAGTAGTACAAAGAATATATCAACATTACAAAGGATATAGCAGTATAGACGAAGTAAGAGATATGAATATAGATGGAGTTTCTGGAGGAGTTTCTGGTTTGCCAGAGTCTTTCTTAAGCCAAGTAGCTCAAACAGATGGAGACTACTTAAACCAAGTACTAGAAAACAGAGTACCAAGAGCGTGTGATAGTATCTGGATATTCTTCCAAGGTAAATCTATAAGATTAGAATTCTTATCATTCGGAACAGAAAGTGAATTAAAAAGAGTTTGCCAAAATATTTATAAATACAACAACCCAGGTCAGTTGTCAGATACAAATGGATACAAAATAAACGAAATGAAAGATGGTTCTCGTGTTGTTGTTGTTAGACCAAGTTTCTCAGAAACATGGGCATTCTTCGTAAGAAAATTCGATGTTAAAAGAGCAACATTAGAGCAATTAATTACATGCGAAGGAAAAGATAAAGCAATAGATTTATTAAAATACCTAGTAAAAGGAGCAAGAATTATTTCTCTTACAGGTGAGCAAGGTTGTGGTAAAACAACAATGCTTATGGGTATGATAGAAAATATATACGAAACAATGAACATAAGGGTTCAAGAAACTGCGTTCGAGTTGCACTTAAGAAAAATATACCCTACAAGAAACATATTAACATTTAGAGAAACAGATACAATTTCTGGACAAGAAGGTCTAGATGTTCAAAAGAAAACTGACGGTTCTGTTAATATAATCCGGAGAGGTTGCAACAGACCCCGTAGCATCTTGGATGATACAAGCTGCCCAAGTTGCTTCTAAGTTTACATTATTTACTCACCATGCTAAAACATTCCCAAACTTAGTTACAGCTCTTAGAAACTCAATGCTTAGAACTGGTGTATTCAAAGATGAAAAAACAGCAGAAGAGCAAGTTATACAAGTACTAAACTTTGATATACATTTGGTAAAAGACTTTAGAGGTAGAAGATACATAGAAAGAGTAACAGAATGTATACCAATAGAAAATAAAAACAATTATACATTTGACCATAGAAATGAAAAAACATTAGAAGGAAAAATATCAAAATTCTTAGATAATGCAACAAATTACTTTACAAAAATAACAGATAGAGAAACTTACAAATATGTAAACATTATGGAATATATAAATGATGGCTATGTTCTTACAAATAAAATATCAGAGCAAAATTTGCGTGAAATGAGAAACAACATGGACGAAACAGACCAAGAAAACTTTGACAAATTTGTAGAAGAAAATTGGGGAACATACTCAGACAATATAGAAACAGTAAGCGTAAATGCTGGAGCATACGAAGGAGAGGCACCTAAAAAAAGAGGAAGAAAACCAAAAACAAGTGTATAAAAATACTAAAGAAATATTAGATAATAGGAGGTGAGAAAACATATATGGGAGATTCATTTTTTTACATGATAATAGGAATAGCAGTTATTGGCTTAGTTGCTGTTGTAATTGGTTACTTTGTATTGTCAAAAACAATGAATAAAGAAGATATAAAATATGCACGAGAACTAAAAAAAGGTTCAGAAGGAAATAAATTTTCTTTAGATATTTTATATCAAAAATTATATGTTTTTTACACCAGAATACCATTTGTAAAGCGATATTTGGCTAAGCTTAGGCGAAGGCTTGAAATTATAAATGTTGATGACGAATATGTAACAAGAAAACAATCAGCAGCATATTTAACAAGAACACTATTAATAGTTATTCCATTAGCTTTTATAATAATATATGTAGCTCATACAAACTTATTATTAATGTGTATACTTTTAATCTTTGAAATATTTATTACAGAAATATTAATTAGTGGAAGTGTAGATAAACTAGACAATAAAATATTAAAACAACAAATAGAATTCTTTTCAGAAATAAGACATGCATATCACGAAACAAACATGGTAGAAGAAGCAATATACCAAATAGCACAAGATGATGAAAAAGAAGTATCAAGACAAGCAGAAAAAATATACGAGATATTAATATCAGATGATCCAGAAACAGAATTAGAAAAATATTATGATATAGCTCCAAATAGTTACTTGAAAGAGTTTGCAGGTATTTCTTACTTAACAAGAGAATTTGGAGATAGAATAGATGAAGATGGTTCTTTATACTTAAAAAATATAAATAATATAACACAAGAAATGCAAATTGAAATCTTAAAAAGAGATAAATTAGACTATGTTTTCCAAAGTTTATCTGTAATAGCAATTATACCATGTTTATTTATAGAAACTATAAAAAAATGGTCATTATCAAACTTTGACTTTACAGCATCTTTCTATAATGGAAAACTAGGATTTATAGTTCAAACTTTACTATTAGTTTTAACAGCTGTATGTTTTGTTTTAGTAAGAAAAGTTAAAGATAATGGAAGTATAGAATCTGCAACTACAGAAAATCCATGGCAAAAAAAATTATATGAAATACCATTTATAAAAAAACTCGTAAATTTATTTGTACCTAAAAAAGGAACTAAAGATTATAGAAAATTAGTAAACTTATTAAAAAAAGCAGCTTCTAAACTAAAAATGGAGTGGCTATATGTAAATAGACTTGTGTATTGTGTAACAGTTTTCATAGTATCTATCTTACTATTAAATAGAGTTCACTCTATAGCAATTGATTTTGCCTATACAGATACATCGTCTGGAAGTAGCATAGTGGGAATGACTGAAACAGAAAAAACAAAAGTAAAACAACAATTAAAAAGTGATAATGTATTCCTAGATAAATACAAAGGAAAAAAAGTTACTAAAGAACAATTAAAAATTGAAATAACAAATTCAGCAGATTATGCTGAGGCATCAGATGATGAAATAAAAGAAGCAACAGATAGAATATTTACAAAAATACAAACAATTAATAATGAGTATATAAATGTAATAGAAGTGATATTATCAATAGGATTTGCATACTTAGGATATATGGCACCAATATGGCTTTTAATGTTCCAAGTAAAAATGCGTGAAATGGAAATGGAAGACGAAGTAATGCAATTCCAAACAATAATTGTAATGCTAATGAAAATAGAAAGAGTAAATGTTGAAATTATTTTGGAATGGCTAGAAAGATATGCAAAAATATTTAAAGAGCCAATTACAAAGTGTGTAAACAACTATGAATCAGGAGCATGGGAAGCACTAGAAGAATTAAGAAATGATGTAACATTCCCATTATTTATTAGAATAGTAGAAAGCTTACAATCAGCGGTAGAAAAAATACCAATAAAAGAAGCTTTTGATGAGCTAGATACAGAAAGAGATTATTACCAAGAAAAAAGGAAAGAATCAAATAATAGATTAATATCAAGAAAAGCATTAATAGGAAAAGCAATAGGATTTGCACCAATGATTTGTTTATTTGTTGGATATTTAATTATACCATTATGCGTTATAGGATTAAGCTCAATGAGCAGTTCTATGTCTGGAATGTCTAATATGTCACTATAGTTAAAAGGAGAGATTGATAATGGAGAATGCATCAAAAGCATTATTAATAGCAGGAGGAATTTTAATTTCTGTAATTGTTGTAACGCTATTAGTAAGAACATATCAAAATATTGGAGGACTTCAAAGACAAAAATATTCTACAGAAGAAGCAGAAAGAATAGAAGAATTTAATAAAGACTATACAAAGTATGATGGACAAACTGTGTATGGAACAGAAGTAATAACAACTATAAATAGAGCAGCTAATTCAAAATCAGAAGTTACAGTAAAAATAGACTTTCAAGGACAATATAAATATAAAATTAATGGAATAGAATATACAGCTACTACATTATCTATAGATGATACTGGAGTAGTATACGATGGGAAAAGTGGCACAAAAACAAAAACGCAAATAACCGACTCGGCTACAGGAGAGAAAAAATGGATTGGAACAGATAGCGATTTAAAAACTAGAGCCTTTGAATGTAAGGAAATTAAATTTGATTCTAATACAGGAAAGGTAAATTATATTTACTTTTCTGAAATACAGTATAAATAAAGAAAGGATAGTTTATGGAAAATGCATCAAAAGCCTTAATTATGGCTGGGGGAGTATTAATAGCAATAATTATAGTTTCTGTTATAGTGCTGGCATTTCAAAGATCTGGAAATGTTTCAGCAGATTATTCTAAATCAATAAGCAGAGAAGAAATTAGTACTTTTAATGCAAACTTTACCAAGTATTTAGATCATGAATTAACTATACATCAAGTGGTAACTATTTATAATTTCGCTAAAAATAATAACACAAAACAAGTTAATTGCGACAAAACATATACCGCAACTGATATAAAAGAAGAGTTGAAACAAGAAAAAAATTTAAAAAAAGAAACCATATATAAAATACAAACAATTTCTTATGATAGCGAAGGATTTGTAGAAAAAATAAGTTTTAGTTCAACTACAAGAGATATAACATAGGAAATTTATGCTAAATATAAAAAAAATATTGCATTAAAAAAATTAAAATAGTATAATTAAAGAGGAAAATGATGTTAAAAAAAAGTTTTATTCTTATTTTTATTATATTACTGATAGCTATAATTATTTCTGCTATAGGTATAAATGCTAATGCAAATAAACTAGCTACTCAAAAACAAGCAAATAAAGAATATGAACAATATAAAAATAAAGAAATATATGGCACAGATGTAGTATCACTAATAAATAAAGCAGTTAATGAAAACAAAAATAATAATATAGAATTAGACGAAAATGAAAAATATATACAAAACGAAATAAACAGTATAAATATAGAAGTAGTACTAATAACAAATGAAGAAAAACTAGAAACTACAACATACTCAATGGAAACTATACAAAAAGTAGGAATATCTGAGTTTATTTCAAATTTTAATACAGCAAAGTTTAGAATAACAAAATTAGAATATCAACCAAAAACAGGAAAAATTAAATATATAGAAATAACTCAGCAATATTAAAATGTTTTTAATGTTTAGATTACAAAAAATCTAATTTTAAAATAAATTTTAAATAACAAAGGAGGAAATATTTTATGGAGAACGCAACAAAAGCATTATTAATAGCAGCAGCAGTTTTAGTTGTTATTATATTAATTGCATTTGGTATGAGAATTTTAAATACATCTTCAGGAACTCAAGATCAAGCAGATGCAACAATGAACTCATCAAAAGCACAAGCATTTAATCAAAGATTTGAATCTTATAGGGGAACAAGAGTTAATGGAACAACAGTTAGAAACTTAATAACTGCTATAACTCAGAACAATGTATCAGATCCAACACATGCTATAACTTGTGGAACGACTATTGATTCAATAGATGATTCAAAAACATATACAGTAACATTTTCATATAGCTCAGGTACTGATGCAAGCGCAGGATATATAAATAGTGTAACAATAACAGCAAATACATAGAAGCTTATAGATAAAATCTATAAGCTAAAGAGTATTATATATAATGTTTTTTAGCTTGTAGATTTTAGTGAAGGGAGAATAATAATGGAGAATGCAACAAAAGCTTTAATTATTGCAGGAAGTGTACTTGTAGCAGTATTGATAATAGCTATGATGATGAAAACATTCAATTCTACTACTGGTTTACAAGAGGAACAACAAAGATCAATGGCATCAACAGAGGCTAATATGTTCAATAATACCTTTTCTGGTTATTTAGGATATGAAATCAGTAAATCAAAAGCAAGAGCATTAGTACAAAAGATTATAACATCAAATGCTACAAGCGATAAAAAAGTAAATTTTAATGGGAGTGCTCCAGACATATCAAGTGCAGAAGCAGGAACATATGAACCAGAATATGATAGTTATGGTTATATTGTAAACATTAAGAAAAAATGACCATAGGGGGTAGTTAGTTATGGAAAATGCGGTAGAAGCTTTAAAAACAGCAGCAGCAGTTTTAGTATTTGTAATAGCGATTACAGTTAGCTTTACCATGTTTTCGAAGGCTAAGACGACAGCAGATTCTATTATAACTATGCAAGATAAACAAGAATATTTAGAAGCAGATGAATTAGTTAGAGAACAATATGAGAGCTCAACTGAATCAATTACAGGAATGAATGCAAATGGTGATAGAATTGTAAACTTAGAAGATATTGTATCTGCAATATATAGATATAATTTAGAAAAATACGGTGTAACAATTATAGAAAAAACAGGTGATACTGGAGAAGTATTAGCTAGATTCGATAGTAATACAGAAAGTATTATGCGTCAATGGTATAATATACAAGATAAAAAAGACGAAAAAACAGGAAGAATTTTAAGTAAAACTGTTATTCAAAATAATATTAGAGATCAAATTAGAAAAAATCTTACTACTACATATATTAAAGACTTTAGAAATATAACCCTTAATTTGACAGATATATATAAAATAGAAGTTGATGGCAATAGTACTATAAAAGTAGGGGCTCCATGGTATGGAAATGAAAAAGAAATAATAAAAAGATGTAATGCAGACATATCAGGAGATGATTATATATATGGAACGGCGGGGTCTGCAGGACATATTACATACAAAGGAAAAAAATTATGGGAAAAACTAAATGTGAAAGCAAATAACAGAAAGATTACTGAAGTTATAAAAGAAATTGACCAAAGTAAATATATAGGAGAAACAAATCTTTTGCAAGAATATCAATTACCAACAATAGAAGTAATTTATATTGTTGAATAAATATTATATTATGAATGCCATATTTTAAAATTCAAATACAATAAAAGAAAGGAAAAAATAAAATGGGAGATTCACTAACAACAATTGTAGCAATATTTTTAGCAGCAGTTTTAATGTTTGTATTTCCACTTGCGGCAATGGCTGATAGAAACGACGATTCATCACAAATGTATATACAAACAACATTGGATGACTTTATCAATAAGGTTTCATCAAAAGGTTCTTTAACATTACAAGATTATGAACAATTAGAAGCACAACTAGAAGCTACTAATAATAGTTATGACATTGAATTAACAATAAATGTTGCAGATGTTAATCCAGGTAAAAAAACAGATAATAAAAAAATTGGAGATACAACATATTATTCAGAATATACAACACAAATAATAAATGCACTTAAGAATAGTACAACACACACTTACTATTTAAAAGAAGGAGATTATATTAAAGTATCTTTAAAAAATATTAACAAAACTATATCTCAAATGATTAAAAATGCATTATATGGTATGACAGGTAATGAATCTTATGTTATATCTGCGCAGGCTAGTGGAGTAGTTGTTACAACAGGATATTAAAAATAATTAATTAAAAAGGGGCTACATATTTATGAGCCCTTAATTTGTACCTAAGAAAGAGGTAAAGTATGAAATTACAAACTTTAACTGTTATATTTATTATTATAATACTTCCAGTTGTACTTGTGCTTTCCACATACATTGGATATGAATTAAAAACAATAAAAAAACAAAATATGTACAATACTGGAATAGCTACAGCTACACATGATGCAATTTTTGCATTTGAATTAAATACTAAAAATGATAATTATTCTAACAATGCAGAATATAAAAGAATAAATGTAAAATCTGCAATAAAAACTTTTGAAAATAGTTTTAGTAAAACTTGTAATATAGGAGTTGTTAGTAGTTCAGAAATAGAAAAATATATACCAGCTATGTTGTTTGGATTATATGATGGTTTTTATATGTATGCACCATCTAGAATTGATGATGGTAATTATAAACATAACCTAAGAAACTATGTTTATTATTCAGAGCAAATACCGGATACGGATATTGTTATAAGATACACATTAGATAATTATGTAGCAGTATCAGGAACTATTAATGGTAGTACATACAAAACAATGGCAGGATACTTAGTAACTGGTACATGGAATGATTCTGAAAAAAAATATAATTACATACAAATTCCAGAAGAAACATTAAAATATAATAAACTTCAAGAAAATGCTGATGGTAGTATATCAACTACCGAGGCAACTACAACTTCAACTTCAGCTCAAACATATTATAAAGAGGCCATAGACTTTACTAGCAAATTTAATGAGATGATAAAAGATAAACTGAGTGATAGCGATTCCAGATATATAAAAGATGGCAATGATCCAGAAGATGAAAATTCAGCTTTTGTTACTCATAAAAGAGAAATTATAAGAAATAAAATAGAAAGCACTCTAAATTCATCTATAACAGCCTATGCAAACATCAGCGGTAAGGAATACAAAATGCCTAAATTATCTGAGGAAGATTGGGAGAAGATATATAATAATATTTCTGTAATTACATTTATACAAGGATTAGATTTAGGAATGAAAAAGTATAATAATTATTGTGTATTAAATAGTACTAATAATTCTGAATTTGTAAATCCAAATTTAATGTACTTTATAGATAATAGCGGAGTATATCATGATATAAAATGTGAATCATTAAATACAGGAAGCGATATAAATGCAGGATATAAAATTGGAGATTTTGCAACTACAAGGTATGAAATACAAGTAAAAGATGCTTATGGAACTCCCCAAATAGATGGTAGTGGAAATCCAGTAATGAGTACTAAATATTATTATAAACATAATGAATATGCATGTTATGACTGTATTAATGGAGGTAATAAAAGAAAGTCAGGCAGTACTTATGATTTTATAAATGGTTTAAATGATACAGATATTAGAAAAAAAGCATATTATACTTCACTTGCTAGAGAAAGACAAAATACAATTAAATTATTAGATGATTATAATTAATAAAAGAATTAAAAAATAAAAAAATGGTTATCCTATAAAAAGGATGACCATTTTTTATTTTAATTAAAAAAATATTTAGCCTACATTTTGAGCACTTTCTTTCCAAATTAGACCCTCCAAGACAAGGAGTAATCCGTATGCCTCAAAGGGCTGTCGGGTCCTAATTTTCCAAAAAAGTCTCAAAATAGTCTGAACTTCCGAAAATTATTAATTATTAACTATTCAATATTCACTATTAATTAATATATATGTAGGGGCGGAACCCCGTGTCCGCCCGCAGAAACAAAATGAATAATTAATAATGAAAAATTAAAAATGAATAATATGGTGTAGGGGCGGACGCCTCTGTCCGCCAGAAAATAACGGTTAGGAGGAAATATGAATAATGAGGTTATAGCGGCAAAGACTAGTGTCTTTCCAAATATATATATTATAATTTTAATAGCCTTTTTATTGGTTCTATTAGCATATGTTAGCAACATTACAGCAATTCCAAAGAGCGTTATACTTTTTGAAAATGAAGAATTAAACTACAAACCAATACTAGGGGTTTCTATAGATAAAAGCAAGATGGTGGAAACATCTACTACAATAGCAACAGAAAATTCAAAAAAAGAGGAACAATACGATGTTAGTTTGCTAGGGATAAAATTAAAAACAGTTACTGCAAATGTAATTCAAAACAAAAAGGTTATACCATTAGGAAATTTAGCAGGATTAAAGTTATTTACACAAGGAGTATTAGTGGTAGGAATTAGCCAAATACAAGGGGAAGATAATAAAATATATAAACCATATGAAGAAGCAGGAATAGAGCAAGGAGATAGTATTATAAAAATTAATAACGAAGAGATAGACTCAACAGAAGAATTATTAGCTTGTATAAGTAAATGCAATGGAAAGGCTATGGATATAACATATTTAAAAAATGGAGAAACTATAGAAAAACAAATAACACCAGTAAAAACATCAAAACATACTTATAAATTAGGACTTTGGGTAAGAGATGCAGCAGCAGGAGTGGGAACTTTAAGTTTTTATGATATAGAAACAAATTCCATAGCATCTTTGGGACACGGAATACAAGATGTAGATACCTCAGAAATGGTAGATATATCATCTGGAGAATTTGTTACAAGTAAAATTGTAACAGTAAAAAAAGGAGAAAAAGAAAATCCAGGAAGAATAGAGGGAAGTATAGAAAATAGTACAAATATTGGTGGAATTTATAGTAACACTAAATTTGGAGTATATGGATATTTAAAAAATAAAGAATTATTAAATTTAGATACCAAAAGAGCAATGAACATTGCATTAAGAAATGAAATAAAACAAGGAAAAGCTAGTATACTATGTACTTTAGAAGATGGAAAACAAGAAGAGTATGAAGTAAATGTGCAAAAAATATTTTTAAATAATAATGAGGATAATAAAAGCATGGTAATAAAAATAACAGATGAGAGACTTTTAGAAAAAACAGGAGGAATAATACAAGGAATGAGTGGGTCACCAATAATACAAAATGGGAAACTTATAGGAGCTTTAACACATGTATTGGTATCTGATCCAACAACAGGATATGGAGTATTTGCAGACTTAATGGCAAAGGAAATAAGAACAGTAAACTAAGAATTTACTGTTTTTTATTAATTATTCATTTGTTATATGCGGGCGGACAGAGGCGTCCGACACTACAATTTGAATTACCCAAAGTATATAAATTTATTAATCAGAATATTGAAAATAAATACAAATATGTATATAATGAATTTATATTTTGATTAATGAGAGGTTACAAATGAAAAATAAAATAATAACGATAGTTCTATGTATAGTAATGTTTGCTGTACCTGTTCTTATAATACCAAACAATGAAACATATTATAATTTGGCACGATACATTTTACTTTTAATTTGTGGTGCTATATTATTTTGTGCTTTTATAAAAAACAGTAAAAAGCTAGAATTTGATAAAACAGATATATGCATAATGATATTTATAATATTAGCACTAATAAGTGCTATTTGTTCTATTAATATTAAAAAGTCTATTTTAGGAGAAAGAAATAGGTTTGAAGGTGTATTTACCTTAATAACTTATAGTATGTTATACTATCATGCTAAATATTATCTTAAGCCAAATAATAAATTTATAAATGTTGGTTTAGTTACATATAGTTGCATATTAATTCTTGCAGTGATTCAGTTTTATATGCCAACAAAGGTTATTTATATGTTGCCTATCTTTGGAAAAGGCGCACATGGAACAATGGGAAATACCAATTTTATGGGAAGTTTTGTAAGCATGCTTGTTCCAGCTACTGTTTTGGGATATTTATTTACAGGTAAAAAGAAGTATTTGCTTGTAAGTATACTATCATTTTTTGTAATGCTTTTATGCATAGCAAGAAGTGGATGGGTTGCTTTTGTAGTAACTTTTATTATCATAATAGCGTACATGATAAAAAATAGAAGCAAAGAAAACTTTAAGCGATTTGCATTTATTATTATTGGATTTATGCTTTGTTTGGCTATTGTAAAAATAGAACCTAAAAGTAATGAAATAGTATCTGGCAAAGGAAAAAGAGTTGTTAGCGAAGCAAAAGAAGCAAATACTACAGGAATATCAGATAGAATGGGTTCTGGTAGGATTTTAATTTGGAAGTCAACTTATAATGTAATAAAAAAATATCCAATTGTAGGATGTGGAGTAGATGCTTTAGCAGATGGATTAATTAAAGCAGATTTACCAGGTTTAATAAAATTTATTAATATTTATCACACAAGTATAGATAAAGCTCATAACGAATATTTACAAATAGCAGCAACAATTGGTTTACCAGCGCTAGGTGTTTATTTGATTTTTTTAACATTAATATTAGATAAAAATTTAAAAGGACTTTTAAAAGATAAAAAAAGTACATTCTTTTTTATAGTAATTTTAGGATATCTTGCACAAGCATTTTTTAACATAAGTACACTAGGAGTTGCTCCAATATTTTGGATAGTATTAGGATTAAGCCAGCAAAAAGAATAAAATTTAAATGAACCTTTTTGTTTTTTAGTGTATCTAATAAGTATGAAGTAAATAAAGGAGGAAAAAATGGAGAAAGAAGTAAAGTTAGCAAAAAAAGGAGATAAAGTAGCTTATCAAAACTTAATAAATTCTATAAGTATATATTTGTATAATATTGCAATATCTTTTTTAAGAAATGATACAGAAGCTGCAGATGCTATTGGAAACACAGTTCTAAAGGCATACTTAAATATAGGAAAATTAAAAGAAAATAAGTATTTTAAAACATGGATAACCAAGATATTAATTAACGAATGTAAACAAGCACAAAGAAAAAATAAAAAGATAGTATTTGTTGATGAATATTCTAAAAACATAGAAAGTAGAGAAGAAAAAATAGCTCAAGAAGATAAAATTGACCTTATTAATGCAATAAATAATTTAGATAAGAAAACAAAAGATGTAATTATATTGCATTATTATAATGATTTTAAAATAGAAGAGATTGCAACAATTTTGAATATACCAATTGGAACAGTTAAGTCTAGAATGAATACGGGAAAGAAAAAATTATATGAGTTATTAAAGGAAGGGAGTGAAGCTTAATGGAAAATAAAGAATTTGATAAAAAAATAAAGAATGAATTACAAGAAAAATTAAAAGTTCCTCAAGTAGTAGAAGAAAAACTAAATGAAACATATAAAAAAATAGATAGTATGGATTATAAATCTAAGAGATTTAGTTTTTCTAAAATATCACAAATTGCAGCATCATTAGTAGTAATTGTATTTCTAGCAGGAAATGGTATAGCATATGCAAGAGGAAGAGATAATATCTATTCTTGGATATTAAATAAAATAGGAATACAAAAAGAATATGAGGAAGTTAAAAAAGAAATAAATCAAACAGCTGAAAGTAATGGTATTAGAATTACATTATTGGATTGTGCTTATGATTCAAACAGATTTATTGCTTGCTACAAAGTTAAAGATTTAGAAGGAAAAATAAAGGCAATAAATGAAAAATACCAAAAAGAATTAGACGATGGAATTAATGGTACAATATATGACAGCATGTTTTTCTATGGAAATAATACATTTTGTTTAGATAATAATTTAACAATAAGTAATTTGAGTAATAGCGAAGAAATATTATCAGAACAAGTATCAGAAACAGAATATAGAGTATATCAAGTGTTAGAAATTCCACAAGATGAATTTAAAAGTATAGAGATAAAGATAAACAGTTTGAATTTTTTAGGAGAAGATTATAGTATAAATGGCAATTGGAATTTCGAAATTAAAGACTTAGGTGATAGATACAAACCAATAAAACATTTTGAATTAGATATTAATAAACAAATTGATAGTAATCTAAAAATAAATAATATAATATTGAAAAACTCTGGAATGTTTGGAGAATTGGAAAGAGTAGATTATTCTTATAATAATAAATCAGTAGAAGATGCAGATTATTTATTTAGAGTATTAGATAATAAAAACAATATAATTGGTGAATTCGATTTACCAGTAGGACAAGTAAAATCAGGAGAAAATGCTATAACATATAAATACATGACAGAATTAAAAGATGGAGAAAGTTATAAATTATTGATATACAAAAATGATAATTATGATCAAATAAAAAGTGGTAAAGAAAATCCAATTAGTGTAATAAATTTTATATATAATAATTAAAAATTGATTATCAATTTTGGTCAATGGGGACGGAGAATTTTGACAACAAATTTCGAAATAAGGTTGTCAAAATTCTCCGTCCCCATTGACCAAGGTTGTCAAAATTCTCCGTCCCCATTGACCAAATTTTTTTGAAATTATTTAGCAAAATATATTGACAACTGCTAAAAATGTTGTATAATAATAAAGTAGTTAGCAAATAATATTAAAGAGTGCTAAAATTTAAAATGTCAACATTGGGAGAGGAATAAAAAATGTTGAATGATAGAAAAAAAGAAATCTTACAAGCTATCATAGAAGAATACATTCAAACTGCAGAGCCCGTAAGCTCAAATGCAATTGTACAAAAATACAATTTAGATTGTAGTAGTGCAACTGTAAGAAATGAAATGGCAGTATTAGAAAAAGAAGGATACTTAGATAAACCACACACATCTGCTGGTAGAGTACCTTCTGCAAAAGGGTATAGATTCTATGTGGATGAATTATTAAAAGAAGATACATTAAGTTTAGAGGAAATTATATATTTGCAATCTAAATTGCAAACAAAAGTTAATCAAATAGAAGATTTAACTAAAATTACAACTACAACTTTATCTGAAATAACTCATTACCCAACAATTAGTATTGGACCTAATAAGCATAATCAAATAATAGAAGATATAAAATTTGTTTTGCTTGGTTCAAGAAACATGATGGCTATTATTTTGACAGATGCAGGAATAGTTAAAGAAACAATAATTAAATTTGATGAAGATATTACTGAAGATCAAGTTAAAACATTAAATTATATGTTTAATAACAAGTTAAAAGGTAGCAAGTTAGATGAAATAAATGCACCTATGGAAGAATATATCTTTTCTGAAATGAATGAGAGTTTAAATGTAATTAACCCAATACTTGGAGAAATTAAAAAGGTTATTAATGAACAAGAAGATATATTTTTAGAAGGAACAAATAAAGTATTTGAGTTACCAGAATTCAAGAGCTTAGAAACTGCTAAAAACTTTATAAATGCATTGGATGAAAAAGAATTAATGATAGATACATTAAATTCTGGAATTGCTGATGATATTAATGTTTATATTGGCGATGAAAATGAAAATGAGGATTTAAAAGATTTTAGTATTATAACATTTAATCACAAAGTTCATGGAAAGTCTGTTGGTACAATAGGAATCATAGGACCTAAGAGAATGGATTATGCAAAGGTAATTTCGGTTTTGAAATATATTAATAGAAAAATGAATCAGGGAGGATTACTTGGTTCAGGAGAAAAACTTGAAAAATGATTTACTAAATTTTAATTAGATATACTAAAAAAGAAAGAAGGAGTGTAATCGTGGAAGAAAATAAAGAAGAATTGAAAAACGAAGAACAAAAAATAACTGAGGAAACTTGCAAAGAAGATAACGAAATAAACAACATGAAATTAGAATTAGAAGATACAACTGATAGATTAAAAAGACTTATGGCAGAATTTGATAATTTCAAAAAGAGAAGCGCAAAAGAAAGAGAGGGCTTATACAATTCTTTATTATCAGATATAATATCTAGCTTTTTACCTGTTGTAGATAACTTAGAAAAGGCTGTAAATAGCAACACAGAAGATGCAGGATATAAACAAGGTGTTGAATTAGTTTTAAAACAATTTCTTGATGTACTTTCTTCATTAGGCGTAAAAGAAATAGAAACAAATGGAACAACATTTAATCCAGAATATCATGAAGCTGTAAGTTCTGTTCAAGATGAAAATTTAGGTGAGAAAGAAATAAAAGAAACTTTTAGAAAAGGATATCAAATTGGGGATAGAGTTATTAGGCATGCTATGGTAGTTGTGGCTAATTAAAAAAGAATTTAGAGTTTTGTATTTAGAATTTTGAAAGGATTTGGTAATGACTAAAAGCTACAAAGATTTAGACATATATATAGCTTCATATAAATTATCAATGTATTTAATTTATAAAAATCCAAACACTAAATACTAAATACCAAACACAAAAATATGTTATTAAATTTATATTATATAAACATACAAAAGAAAGTGAATTTTTTAAGGATGTAGTGTGCTAGACATTTCTGTCTACTCACAAAATTAATTATTAAATAGAAAGGAAGTTTTTAATTATGGGAAAAATTATAGGAATCGATTTAGGTACTACAAACTCATGTGTAGCTGTTATGGAAGGAGGAGAAGCAGTTGTTATACCAAATGCTGAAGGAAATAGAACTACTCCATCAGTTGTTGCTTTCTCAAAAAATGGAGAAAGATTAGTAGGACAAATTGCAAAGCGTCAAGCTGTTACAAATCCTGAAAATACAGTTATATCTATAAAAAGAGATATGGGTACAAATAAAAAAGTAAATATTGAAGGTGATGAATTTACACCACAAGAAATTTCTGCAATGATTTTACAAAAATTAAAAGCAGATGCTGAAAATTATTTAGGAACAACTGTTAATCAAGCAGTTATTACAGTTCCTGCATACTTTAGTGATAGTCAAAGACAAGCAACTAAAGATGCTGGTAAAATTGCTGGACTTGAAGTATTAAGAATTATAAATGAACCTACTGCAGCAGCTTTAGCATATGGTATGGATAAAGAAGATGCAGATAGTAAAATAATGGTTTACGACTTAGGTGGTGGTACATTTGATGTTTCTATACTAGATATTGGAGACGGTGTATTCGAAGTTTTAGCTACAAGTGGTAATAACAGATTAGGTGGAGATGACTTTGATCAAAGAATTATTGATTATTTAGTAGCAGAATTCAAAAAATCAAATGGAATCGACTTAAGTACAGATAAAATGGCTATGCAAAGATTAAAAGAAGCAGCAGAAAAAGCTAAAATAGAATTATCAGGTGTTCAACAAACACAAATTAACTTACCATTTATTACAGCAGATAGCACAGGTCCAAAACACTTAGATATAACATTAACAAGATCAAAATTTGAAGAATTAATAAGAGATTTGGTTGAATCTACATCAGGACCAGTTAACCAAGCATTAAAAGATGCTGGAATATCTGCAAGTGATTTGCATAAAATTTTATTAGTTGGTGGTTCTACTAGAGTTCCAGCTGTTCAAGAATTAGTAAAAAGAATTACTGGAAAAGAACCAGATAAAGGAATTAATCCAGATGAATGTGTTGCTATAGGTGCAGCAATTCAAGGTGGTGTATTATCTGGAGATGTTAAAGATTTAGTATTACTTGATGTAACACCATTATCATTAGGTATTG
>OIYV01000110.1_pt1 | contig 57879 bp, 48 predicted proteins | sample 1588251 | NCBI WGS metagenome assembly OIYV01 (sample SAMN03283282) | human gut metagenome | biome: human-associated habitat; material: feces | host: Homo sapiens | place: Peru | collected 2012
CCGCACCGGGTCTTGCGCCGCCGCGCCCGCCTGTGTTATTCGATTTTGTGGGCATTTTTGATACACCTCGATTCTTCAAAAAATAGATTTATGGGGTTCCCGAAAAGTCGAAGCAAAGCAAGACTTTTTGGGGAAAGGACGAGCAACGGAACGAGCGATTTTTCGTGTTTACACGGAAATGAGCGATGTGGAGTTTGTGAGGACGCAATTACCCTTTTGATTTCGCTTTTTTGCGCACGTGACCCCGGGCCGTTTTCCGCAGAAGCCACCCGTAGAGATTTTGACCGCCCCTGGGGTTCAGCGATCTCCGCGCTCCTTGTGTATCTTCTCGTGGCAGGAACGGCAAAGGCTCATAAGGTTCGACTCCTCATGCGTTCCGCCCTCAGGCAACGGAACGATATGGTGGACTTCTTCCACCGCAACATACCGTCCTTCTTTCAAGCACATCTCGCAAAGCGGATGCTTGTTTGCATAGCGGTGCCGTATGCGTACCCAAGCCCGTCCGTAACGCTTGCCGGGAGAATACCCGCGCTGGAACTTCTCGTAGTGGCGTTCCATAACACTTGCGTGTTCCTCACAATAAACGCCGTCCGCAAGGTTCGGACAGCCGGGATAGCGGCACGGTCGCTTCGGTTTCTTAGGCATAGCGTTGCCTCCTTCCCGTGCATAAGAAAAGCCCCGGAAGGATCGCTCCTCCGAGGCTCGTCTTGATTCTGCTTTTCGCTATTATAATGATACCACAGGTCAAGTATGCCATACTGTGCCAAACCGTGCCAACTTTTAATCAGGAACAGAAAAGTTTTGAAGAGCTGACCCGTGAATGCGATGAACAGTGCGGAGCGACACATTCAACATATGTCCGATCTCCTCCCAGGTGCATCCGTCAATGTAACGGTAGCGGATAAGAACTTGCTCCTCGTAGCTTTCCAGCATATCGATCCGTGTGTTTATTTCGTCACGCAGTCTGATAAGCTGTGCCACCTTTTCTTCCACATTCCGCTGAATCTCGTCTATCTTCTCTATGCATCGAACAAACGGAGCTTCAGTCGGACGATTGGGACTGTGCGGCATTCCATCAAACCGCGTTCCTGAAACGCTGCTCGACAGATCCTTCCAATAGTCGATCTCACGCAGGCGGCAGTTGATAAATGCTTCCAGGTGCCGCGCCTGGTTCAGATATTCCTTGGCGGTCATGCGTCCACCTCCTTCTGCAGGGAGAGGATTAGCATCTCGCCGTCAACACTTGTTAATACCGAGAACCAGTCAGAACGGAAAAATCTCTCCACCTCGTCCTTGTCAGCAAGAGCCGCTTTATTTCGAGGATTTGCCTTCAGGCACTTCAGCGCCATGCGGTAGTCCCGCACAGCCTGGAGGATTATGGCGTTCGCCAGGTTTTCGTAATTTGTGATGTCGCTCATATGCGATACCTCCCGGATTGGAATGAAAGGCATCGGCGCATTGAGAGCATCGTGCATCTATGTAATTGCGTTGCCGCATTGTTTTCAAAATTCAGAGTTCATTGCAGGGAGCCTCGATAACGGCTCGCACCTCGTCTACGGAGCGGACGATGACCGCCACGCCTCCGGCTTTGAGGATTTTTCGGATGGTAGCCACCTGAAGTCCCGTAGGCTTACCTGTTTCGGTCTTTACCTCGAATCCGTAAAACCGACCATCCACACAGGCTATGATATCTGGGATTCCCGCTGTGCCGTACATTCCGCCATGCTCTTTCCAGGCGAAGCATCTCGGCACAGTCTTGAGATATTTCATGATTGCCTTTACGATATCTTTTTCCAACATTCTGTGTCCGACCTTTCCGTAACCTGTAACCTCGTAACCGCCGTTTCCAGAGGGACGCCTGTTTTTACGCGCACACACGCGCATACGCACACGAGAGGAAAATTTCCCGCGTATCTCTCTATAATAGAGAGGTTACAGAGGTTACAAGTTACACTGTGAGCGGTTCAATTTCTGTGACCTCAAAGCCCGTCACATCGCAGTTTTTCCGAAGAAGCTCATAGTCGATGATCCAGCACTTGTGGTTCTCCGTGCCGATGCGTTTCTGCTGATTGCTGGCGATAAAATACTCGGAGTGCTGCAGTTGTTTCTTGAACTGTGCGTATGCCAGCACCTCGCCGACAATGGCGTAGTCCTTGCGGTATTTCGTATAAAGGTCATATACCGGCGTAAGCCAGAGGCAGAGCTGTCCGCCGTCAATCTTGTAATAGACCTTCGGATCGAGCTTCATCCTCGCCATGATCTCAAACGTCTGCTCCACGATGCTCTGGTTATTGGTGCCGCCGTCAAGGAGATAGTCCTTTGCGGCAAATTCCATATACTTGGCACAGATATCCATGCCAAACGGGAATACGGAGTCAAAGGCGAGGGAATATTCGACGCAGACCTTCTCCAAAAGGCGCAGTCCCGCCCAGCAGCATGAAAGATTGCTCACGATACGGCTCGGCAGTTCGGCATTAAACTTATCCTTTCCCTCGGTGTACCAGGTTTCCGCATCTGCGGGAGAAATTTTCAAAGCGATGTTTAAGAGCGTCCGTCCGAAATCTGACAGTTTCTCATCGGAGGACAGAATACGGTTGAACGCCATGCGATGGTCGCTGTTTTTCAGGTCCTTCTTCGAGAAAAGCAGTTCAATGCTCCTCTCGCGGATAGCCGCCTCGTCTGCGGATTCCTCGCCAGCCACAATGAGCGGAGCGGAAAGGTCGTATGTTACCACGGACAGGTCGGCTCTGCCGCGAACGCCCTCATGCCCATCGTAGGAATCGCGGAAATGGTTATAGAGCGTAGCCAGCTTGATGCGATCCATCTTGGAAGGCTTGAACTCGTCCAAGGGCAGAGGTATAAGGTTGGAGGACGCCGACTCCTTCATCAGAGTGAACGCCGTTACCTGCGTTGCGGCAATGACTCTGTTCCCGGAGAATATCGGGAGTAGGACGCGCTCCAAGGTGGTCGATTTTCCGCTGCCCGCCTCGCCGATGAGAAACAGATGCGGAAACTTCACTCCGCGCTGACGCAGATGCTCCTTTATAAAGCATCCCGCCGCCCACGCAAGGATAGAGACCGCTTTTGCAGGTTCGTTATACGACATCAACAGCTTTCCAAGCTCCATGAGCTTCTCCTTCGTCAGCGGATCGCAGCCGATAATGCCGCTCTCGATGCTTTTGTACTTATCAAGCTGGACGATGTCCTCCACGGACACGCCGCCGCTTTCAATGGAGCCGTCCTGGGAGACGAACACGAGCCTGTCGTTATGGTTATAGACACCCATTGCCTTCACGCCGCGTTTTACGTCCCACTCCAGTTCCGACACATAGCCCTTCAGCAGTTCAAGATCGCCGTCCCCGCCCAGATAGGACAGGGCAATGGTATTCTTGTTCAGGAGGTTCTTGAATTTCTGCTGATTGGCAAAGTCTGTGGTCATAAAGGTCAGACGGTAGGTTTCGCCGCGCACGGTAACAAGGTCTGCCGTCAGCTGAGTTTCATCCTCGGATGTTATCATCTCGACCGGCTGAAACACGAAGTTCGTAATGGGATAGGTGGCATCGCCCTTGGAACGCCAGTATCTGCCCTGGAACTCAAAGACGGGACTGTCCCCGCCGGGAGAGTAGACATTCTCCGTGGTCTCGATAGCCTTGTTCAGCGTTTCTTCACCGTAGGTTGCTCCGTTGGCATGGTGCTTTTCATCCCACTTTTGACGGAACAGGCCGGACGCACGGAAGATGCGGTCCATCTGCTCCTTGTTCTTTCCAGACCAGAACGCCAGCTTGCGGCAGAACGCCATATCCGCTTCGGACTGGCTCTGGAACGCACCCTGCCAGTTTCCCTCAAGCAGAGCGGTAAACGCCTCGCCATCCTCGGAGTTTTTTGCCTTTTCGAGCAGTTCCTCATCGGTCATTTCCACAGGAACGCCTGAGGAGGATTTCTTTTTCTTCGACTTCTTCTTTTTCTGCTTTTTCAGATAGGTATCATGAATCCAGGCAAGCACACCGTCATCCTCGGCGATAGTATCAAGGGAACCGTCAAGCTGTTTTCCCGTAACGGTGAAGTATCTGCCCGACTCATACATCTCCACGCCGGTCTCAGAGTTCTTGCTGCTCCCGGCAGGCTTCACGCCCTTGAAATACAGATGCACGCCGTCGCCGGAAGGAGAAAACTCCACATAGGTCGGACGCTTTGCGATGATGGCCTTCGCCGTATCGTTGAACTCGCCCGTTTCGGGACTATAGCAGTGATCGACATCCACGCCGACATAGCCGTCATCCTTCGTGAACATATATCCGATACCCGTATAGCCGTAGCGTTCCAGAGCGTCCGCCGCCGTAGCATAGTCCGTCCATGTCTTGGAATTGTTGGACTGCGCCTTGCTGCCGCTGACCGGGTTGTAGGGAACCTTGCGGTCTTTGCCGCCGTCCTTATCCGGCTCCAGCCGCCAGCATACCCACTGTTTTCTATCCTTTAATTCCTGCGGAAAACTCATACCGGCACCTCCTCGCACTGCTCCGTGAAATACCGAAGTACGATACCGCGCCTCTTCGCACGTTCAATCTCCGCAGCCATGCCGCTCGACATCGTATCGCCGAATACCCAGCACTCCTTACAGCCGTCAAGGTACACCATGCCCATAAAGAGTCCGAGTTCCCTCTGCGCCGGATCATCGTCCGACATAAACTGCGGAAAGAAGAGATGACTGGCGTAAGGTATATATCCGCTCTCTACGGCAAAGGCGCAGTAGCGGCGGGCTTTCTCGATATTTCCTTGTGTATCTCCCGCGAACGGTGAGCAGATATATATTTTCGGGAGATACTTTCTTTCCTGTTTCATGGCGGCTCTTTTCTCCGCACGTTCCTGACGGGCAATATTTGAAAGTGCCTCGCCTTCGGTCGGGCTTGGATAGCCCTCACTATTCCTGTACATCATCCTTCACCTCGCTTTCCATGAGATTGAGAGCGAGGTTCTCCGCATTGGAGCAGAGAACGGCGATATTGCCCAGCTTCTCGTACATCCTGCGCTGCTGTGCGTCCATCATAGAAAAATACAAATCGCCGTCCTCATATCCGATAAGCAGATAGTCCACGCTCACACCGAAGAAGTCAGCAATGGCAAGACAGTTCTTTGCGGTCGGCACGGATTTCCCGCTGATGTACTGCGAAATGGTCTGCTGACGAATGCCGATATGTTCCGCCAGTTCCTTATGTGTGGTCTTTTTCCTTGTCTGCGGATGTTTATCCATCAAATGCCAGAGCGTTTCCGGCAGCTTATATTCTCGTTTCTTCTCCATATGTCAATCCTCCAGTTCTTCCATTTTGCCGAATCTCGGTCCCACGGACGCCTCCGCCACGATAGGCACGTCAAATTCGGGATACGGCTGCTGTTCCATGCACTCTTTCACAAAGCGTATGGCTTCACCGAGCTTGTCGGCTGGCAGTTCAAAGACCAGCTCGTCATGAATCTGTAGGAACGGACGTAGCCACATCCGCTCCGAGATGCCCTCTATGATCCTGCCGCAGGCGGCTTTGAGGATATCCGCCGCCGTCCCCTGGATAGGCGTATTCAGAGCGCACCGCTCGGCAAAGGAGTGCTTGCCCCAATCCTCGGAGAGCATATTGATAAGGTATCTGCGCCGTCCGAGCCATGTCTCCGCATAACAGGTCTCCTGCGCGGTTTTCTTGGTCTTTTCCTGCCAGGTGGTAAGCCCGGAATATCCGGCTTTCAGGTTGTCGATGATTTCCCGGCAGCGGTCGAGGGATGTATCCAGCCCCGCCTTGAAGCGCAGCGTGGTCTGAAGTCCGCGAGGGAACAGTCCGTAGAAGACGCCGAAGTTGCAGTTCTTGGCGATTGTGCGATGTTCTTTGTAATCGGGAGCGTTCTTATCGACCGCCACCTCAAAGGGAACATTGAAAATGACGGAGGTGGTCTGCGCATGGATATCGCCGCCGCTGCGGTAAGTCTCAAGCATCTTCGGATCGCGGCAGTAGAACGCTCCGACTCGCAGCTCTATCTGTGAAAAGTCCAGCGACATCAGCACATTGCCAGGTGAGGCCACAATAAAATTGCGAATTCCGATGGGATCGTTGGTCTTGCGCGGGCAGTTCTGGAGATTGGGATTTCTCGCCGCAAACCTGCCCGTTTCCGTACCGAGAGGCTTAAGGTCGGGATGAATGCGCCCGGTCGCTGTATTTACATGAGCAAGGTAGCCGTCTATATAGGTGCTTTTCAGCTTGCCCCACTTGCGGTATTCCTGGATGAGTTCAAAAAGCCGCACCAGTTCCGGATTGTTCTCGGCGCACCATTCTTTCAGCATCTGCATGGCGGTATCGTCCGCCGCCTCCTGGTTCTTCTCCGTTTTCTTCATGACGGGCAGACCGAGGTCTTTGTAGAGATATTGCTTGAATGCGGAAGTGGACGCATTCGCGCCGATTGCCACTCCACCCGTGATGCTGTCAATTTCCTTCCTGATCTCCGAAATCTTCTCATCGGCTTCCTTCTGCCGTTCAAGCATGAGGTCGCGGTCAATCGGTACACCGTTGTATTTCATGAGTCCGCAGTACACTGCGGTCGGTGATTCCAGTTCCTCCACGATGATTCTGTGCTGTGGGAGAAAACGGTCAAACCAGTTATTGAACTTGAAATACAGACGCAGGGTATAGTCGGAGTCGGCGCAGGCGTAACGCAAAGCCTCATGCTCCTGGGGATTCATCTCATCAAAGTGCCTGCCCGCCGTCACCGTTTCAAAGGACGGTATATCCGCACAGAACAGCGATGTAGCGAGGAGCTTCAATCCGCTGTCATGAAGATTACGGAACTCCCACTTCGATTTGAGCGTGAGCTGTGACGCGGCGATGGTGTCGTAGCAGGGAGCCTTGACCACGATGCCCATCGCATAGAGGAACATCGCCTCGAAGGACAGGTTGTGCGCCACCTTGACCACATCCTTGTTTTCATAGAGCGATTCTTTCAGATATGCCCAGAGCGCGTCCGCGTTTTCAATGTTCTCGCCGACCTTGTGCGCCACAGGAACATAGACCGCGCTGCCCTCGGATACAGAAAAACTGACGCCCGTGATGTGCGCCTTATGCGGATCGAGCGCGGCTTTCGCTTCATTCCTGTACGCATCATCGGGAGCGGTTTCAAAGTCAAACGCCACGACGGTCTGTCCGGCAAGGTAATCCTTGAGTTCGGACAGAGCCGTGACTGAAGCGTAATTTTCCATCTGTATGTCCTTTCCGAAACCATGCCGCAGCGGAGCAGTCGCCCGCTCCGTCACGGCGGTTCCTTGGTTATTATCGATTAGTTCAGAGGCTCGATGATCTCGCCGGTCTCCGGGTCCACATTGACAGCGTTCGCCTCATCGGTGTCGTAGCCTACACTGGTGCTCAGTTCCTTGACCTGTTCACTCATGGTGGATACGAGCGTGTACTCCTCCGGCGTAAGGACGCGGTCAACAGAAAACTGTGCCTGGGAGTAGGCGATCCCCGTGTTGCTGTTTGCCTTCTTCAGCGCAAAGCGCGTGACTACGGCATTGGAATTCTTGTACTTCGGCAGGATGCGCATGAGGTAACGGGTAAAGCCTTTCAGGGAGCCTGTCGGCAGCGAGAGAATCATCGGGAAGATCTCGCCCTCGCGCAGGAGATACAGACGTCTGCGGTTCTTGCAGGCTTTCGCGCCGTTCTTACCGGAGCCGAAAGCGTTATACGGACAGGTCTTGCATACGCCGCCCGGATTGCCCTGACCGCATACGCCGTCATAGCTGCCACAGTCGGGAGGATTGGAGCCACCCTGGTACTCTTCCTTGTAATAGGCGTTCAGCGGATGCTGATAGAGGATGACGGCGGAAAACTCCTTCACGGTTTCCGGCTCGTCGGGATCGTCGCTCGGAATCTCAAAGACCGTCCCGCCTCCGCTCGGAATCTTGATGCGCTCGAAAGAGGCAGACAGCCCGGACATCTCCTCGGCCATCACATCGCCCAAGTTGAAGTCCTTCAGTGCGAGATAGCCCGCATTGTTCGTAGTGGTGATTTCAGTGTTCTTGCTCATAATAGAATCCATCCTTTCTTTTACTTGTGCGCCGCTTTGCGGACGCTTACCTTGGTCTGCTCGTAAACATTGACCAGATCTTCCAGCCATTCGGGCAGTTCTTCATCGTTCTCTGTGATCTGTTCGTTGACGAAAGCGGACAGGCTGTTGGCGTTGACCGTCTCATACACCAGGTCGCCGTAGCCTTCGGACTTGAGCGCCGCATACAGTTCATCCTTGCGGTCGGCTGTCGCAGACGCCCTTGTCTTATGCGTAAGGGAGAACATCGTCCCGGCCCTGGTAAAGTTCTGCGTCTCCGTGTCCGCCATCATGGTGGCGAGACGGTATTCCACATCGTCCAGCGCGGCATTGATGTCTTTGACGCGCTGTTCCGCTTTCTTCTTCTCGTCGCGGAGGTTTTTCAGCTGCTCTGCAAGGTCGTACATCATGTCTGTAACTTCCATAGGTTTCACCATACCTTTCTCTTGAACGCCGGAGACTTCTTGCTGATGCGGTAGTTCCAGTTGAGCGGTCGCTCATCGACCGGCTCGAAACCGCACAGGAGCATGGCGTCCTTGAACTGATTGTTTGTCATGTAAATCTTGGTGTCCCGTTCGAGCAGATGCTTTATGCCGTAGCTGCTGCGGGACAAGAGCGGAGTCTTTCGCGGCAGGATGTTTTCCCGTATCCACGCCGTGACCTTTTCCTGCTCATCTGCGGTCATGTCGGCGAGCAGAGCGGTATCGTCCTCCGTCCAAGCCCTGCCATCGACCATCTTCGATGTCTTTTCTCTGTACATTTCGCGCCTCCTCATTCAAACGGATTGATGCCTCTGCGCCAGTCGTCCACGAGGGACTTGGCAAGGTTCGCCTTGGTGCGTAGCGCCTGCATGACCTTCGCGTCTACCGTCCGACCGGCGATCAGATGTATATAGGTGCAGGGATACTTCTGACCTGCACGGTGTATCCTGGCGCGGCACTGCTCGTAGTTGCTCATGGAGTAATCCATCGAGTAAAAAATCATGGTGCTTGCCGCCGTAAGCGTGATACCCATACCCGCCGTAGCGACCTGCCCGACAAAGACCTGCACCTCCGGGTCCGTCTGAAACTGCTTCACCTGCACATCGCGGTCTTTGACATCACCCATGATGAGCGAATAGCGAATGCCTTTCTTTCCGAGCATTTTGCAGATGGCATGGAGTTCCGGCACGAAACGTGCGATGACCACCAGCTTTTTCCCTTCCTGCAGGGAGGAGTCGATGAGGTCCTCCAGAACCGACAACTTGGCGTTGCTGACCTGTTCGACCGTACTCGTTTCGTCATTGCCGAGGAATCCGCCCGTAAGCTGACATAGCCGGAGCAGCCTGGTCAGCACATTGGTCGTGGTGACTTCCTCGCCGCTCTGAAGCTCGGCATAGCTTTCGTCCACGAGGGACTTGTAGATTTTCATTGCCGCAGGCTCCAGTTCGACTTTTCGGACAATATCCGTGGTTTCGGGCAGGTCGAGGCATTCCGCTTTCGTTGCTCGAAACGCGATGGAGTGCATACGCCTCGTGAATTCCTCCTCCATCGATGCCTTCATGACAGGCGTGTGCTGTCCGTAGCCCGTCATAAAGAAATACTTGGAGCGGAAGGTGTAAAAGCTCTGTCCGTAGATGACGGGATTGAGGAACTTGTACTGGCTGAAGATGTCGATTGCCTTGTTCGTCACGGGAGTCCCGGTCAAAAGCATCTTGTATCTTGTTGCCGCTCCGAGCCTGTGTATCGCCTTGGATGCGGAGGTCTTGTGGTTCTTGATTTTGTGACCCTCGTCTGCGGCAATCATGTCTGGTTTCCATGCGGAGAGTTCCGCCTCCAGGCGCCACGCTGATTCGTAGTTCACGACCACGACCTGCAGCCCTTCGCCGTCAAACTCGCGGAGCAGCTTCTTTTTCTTCTCGCCGGTACCCTCAAGCACCACGAGCGAATACGGGAACGCCGCGAATTTTTCAAATTCGTCCAGCCACACGCCCGTGATACTGAGTGGGCATACCACAAGCAGACGGTTGATCCTGCCGTACTCGTAGAGCGTTCCCGCCACGCCGATGGTAGTCAGGCTCTTGCCCGTGCCCATTTCCATCAGCAGAGCCGCTCCGTAGCTTTTGACCTGTGACGGCAGCAGACCGAACAGTCCAAGCGTGAACTCATATGCTTTCTGCTGATGGCGGTATGGCTGAACATTGACGGGTATCCTTCGGAGGTCATTCGGATTCATCATCGCTGTCCGTCACCTCCTTGATCGCCACCTCGTCCACGCTGTCTCCCGGCACGAGCACCGTGAGCTTCACGGGACTGCCGAGCAGGAAACGGAGCAGTTTCTCTCTGACCGTGACCTGCCTGCAAGCGAGAACGCCACCGTTGCTTCTTTCCTTCGAGACCTTGATTTTCAGTTTGTGTCTCATCGTGCATCATCCTTTCCGAAGAGCGGTCTGGTTTGTGCCCTTCACAGGTAGCTCACGGCAGATACGAAACTTAAGGTTTTTGAAAAAATTATTTTTCTTCGGTCAGGAATTTTTGCAGGCGGCCATAGACGGTAGCCATCCGCTGGGCAATCGCCGACTCGCTCACGCCCTCGGCTTTGGCAATCTCGACCTGCTTGATGTCCTTCCAGAACACCTTCTTGATGAGCTCGCACTGCTTGGGCTTCAGCTTGCTGATAGCTTTGTGCAGTTCCTCGTAGTGGTCGGTTCCTTCGGACTCGACGTCGGAAGAACCTGCAATGAGGTTGCCGTCCGCATTCAGAGCGTCCAGCGACACATGGCGGCGGGTTTCCCTCTGATGGCTGTTGAAGGTGGGCTTGTTGTAGTCCTCATCCATGATTTCTTGCGCCGTGCGCCGGGTAACAGAGGACTTGTCCTCCGCCTCGGCAAGTCTTCGCTGGTAATCATCCTCTACCCAGATTTCACACTGTGCGTCGGGTACATCGAGTTCGATGGGGTTTCTCTTGTCCTCGTAGTAAACATTGATTTTCATGTCGCATCGTCCTTTCTTGCCTTGGAGCAGAAAGGCGGCGAACACAAAGAAAGCCGGTGCATCCAGACGACACACCGGCGGAAACAGCCTGAAAATGGGCATGGCAAAGCTACGGTGGTACATCTGAACTTTCAGAACGGTGTGTTCCGTCTGAAATTTCTATGTATCCACCGCCTTTAATGCGCATCTCAAGGCGGTTGAGATATTTAAGAGGTCTTTTCGAGCCTCTGATTATAAGGATACTCAGATTAGGGCTTGCTGTCGTATCAATGAAAGATATGCAAAAAAGCCTGTAAAACAGCGGTTTCTCCGCTTTCGACATACCGAAATTGCAGAAAAACCGCCCAATTTATATCTTTGAAAGATATAGAAAATTTTGAGAAAATGTAATTACAATTATTATCTTGATTAAATGCAAAATTCACCTTGAAATTGTAATTACTTTGTGGTATAATAAGATATGTCTAAGTATGTTTATGAGGAGGACGATTATGGCCGCTGCTAAGAAAAGCAAACTACCAATGGAACACTACAATATGTCTGATCTGCTGCGCGGACAGGCATCAAAGATAATCACTGCCATATCAGAGAAGGATACTGCCGGGTTTGTATTAAAGAACGGCAAGCCATTAGCCGTAATCATCTCAAACGAACGATACGAGCGGCTGCTGAAGGCCGGCATTGATATCACCGAAATATGACAGGAGGATTGCTGAAATGGCACAAACGAAAATAACTCAGGTTATGATGGATGACTCCACCCTGAATGTGAATAAAGAAGTTGACATGGTCTTTTCCATTGCCAACACTCTACGAGGGCCTTACAAGGCTGACAAATATAAAGACATCATCATTCCGATGATTATTATCAGGCGTCTGGAGTGTGCTCTCGCCACGAAAGACTCAAGCGGAAAAACACGCAAGCAGAAAGTCACAGAGGCTTTCAAGAAGAATCCGAAAACGCCCCAGCAGGTTTTGGAGCGCCTTGCCGGATACCCTTTTTACAATACATCCGACTTTGACCTCGCCGGACTCTTGGATGAGGCTCCTGCTATCGTTGAGAACTTCCACTTCTATCTGGAGTCGTTCTCGCCGAACATCAAGGATATGCTGATTACCCGGCTCAAGTTTAAGGAGAAGATTTCCGACCTGGACAAGAATAACCGCTTGCTGGGCGTGGTGAAGAAGTTCTCCGAACTGGACTTAAATCCGGAAACCATTGACGGTCACAAGATGGGCTATATGTTTGAGGAAATCATCCGCAGATTTTCTGAAAACGCCGAGGCAGGTGACCACTACACTCCACGCGAGGTAATCCGTGCTTTGTCGAGCATTCTCCTTGCAGAAGGCTGTGATGATGTTTTCAGCGAAGGCAAGGAAATCACCGTATTGGACATGGCCTGCGGCACAGGCGGGATGCTCTCTACTACGCATGACTTCATCAAGCGCATGAATCCCGATGCCACCATCCGCCTCTTCGGACAGGAAAATAATCCGGAGTCCTATGCCATCTGTCTTGCGGATATGCTTATCAAAGGACAGAAAGCAGACAACATCCGCTTTGCCGATACCATGAAGGAGGACTGCTTTGAAAAAACCTCCATGCGTTTCGTCATCGCAAATCCTCCCTTCGGTCTTTCCTGGGGAGGCAAGGACGCAGGTGACGGCGTAGAAAAAGCCGTCCGTGCCGAGGCGAAGAAAGGCACGAACGGTCGGTTCGGAGCGGGATTACCCGCTACAGGCGATATGCAGCTGTTGTTCATGCAGCACGCCATCGCAAAGATGAGTCGCAAAAACGGACGTGCGGCCATCATTTCAAACGGTTCTCCGTTGTTCTCCGGGAATACCACGAGCGGAGAAAGCCAGATAAGGCGCTTTATGCTTGAAAAGGATTTGATTGAGGCTATCATTGCACTCCCGTCACAGCTTTTCTACAACACGGACATCGGCATCTACGCCTTTATCCTGTCGAAGAACAAGCGCAAGGAGCGTGTGAACAAGATACAGCTGATCAATGCTGTGGATATGTGGGAGCCGCTGAAGCGTTCCCTCGGCAAGAAGCGCCGCGAGATTTCAAAGGATCAGATTGACCTGATTACCGAGGTATATGCGGCTTTCGCTTCCGGTTCAAAGACGCTCTACAGTGAGAAGCGGAAAGCCGACTGCAAGATTGAATGCCGCATCTTTGACCGTGAGGAGTTTATGTATAAAGAATGGGCAGTGTATCAGCCTTTGCAGCGGCGCGGCGTTATAAACGCTGAATCTATCGATGCTCTGCGTACCAGCGCATACTTCACTGCTAATTCCAACCTTTACAACGAATCCGAACTGGCGGAGCTGGAGGAGACGAATCCCCGCGATGCCAAGGATGAAAAGAAATATCAGAAGTATAAGCGCAGCAAGGTATTTATTGATGGCGTCCTCGCCGCTTTGGAAGCACATCAGTCGGACGAGGTTTATACGGACTTTGCGCTGTTCCAGGCTGCCGTCAAAGACATCATTAAGAATGTGGAGGGATACACCGACTCCCGTCTGAACGGCATCGTTATGGAGATGAGCGTCATCGACAAGACTGCCGTGGTGCAGAAGGACCGCAAGGGCAACATTCTCACTGACCCGACCACGAAGGATACGGAAATCATCCGTCTGAATCAGGATGTGCAGGAATATTTCGATGCCGAGGTTCTGCCCCATGTGCCGGATGCTATCTGGGCTTACGAATTCGATCCCAAGAAGGCGGTCAATGCGCAGAACAAAGAGCGGCTCGGAGCGGAATTCCCGTTCACACGCTATTTCTACGAATACAAAGCGCCGGAGTCCGCCGATGACCTCCTGGCGCAGTTTGTGGATATTGAGAAGGAACTGAGTCGGAAGATTGCCGACCTGACCGGAGGTGCCGAATGACAACGGAAACAAAAGACAGCGGCGTAAAGTGGATTGGTACTGTTCCTGCCGACTGGTCTCTACTGAAAATGAAGCACTACTCTTATATGAAAGGGCGAATCGGATGGCAAGGGTTAACAGCCGATGAGTTTATAGATGAGGGACCTTACCTTGTAACGGGAACTGACTTTGAACGAGGTCGCGTATGTTGGGATCGCAGCTATCACATTTCTGAAAAGCGTTATAACGAGGCTGTTCCCATCCAGTTGAAAGTTGGAGATTTACTCGTTACGAAAGACGGTACCATTGGAAAACTCGCATACATTGACCAGCTTCCGGGCAAGGCATCACTTAACTCGCATTTGCTCGTAATCCGACCCATTGGTGGGAAATACATCAACCGATTCTTGTATTGGGTACTCAGCAGTTCCGTATTCCAGGGCTATTATGAACTGGTATCCTATGGTAGCACTATGGATTCGTTGTCCCAAGAAAAAATCGGAGAATTTGAGTTTTATGCTCCATCGATTGATGAGCAGCGAGCTACAGCCGCCTTTCTCGACACGGAGTGTGCCAAGATTGACAGCATCATTGATGACCTGGAGCTGCAAATCGAAGTGCTGCAAAAATACAAAAAGTCCGTCATTTCTCACGCTATAACAAAAGGACTTGATGCTTCTTCACTTGTGAGAGACAGCGGGATTGAGTATATAGGTCAAATGCCTACTCATTGGGATGCAAAGCGCATGAAGTACATTTTGGCTTCACCGTTGCAATATGGTGCAAACGAAACCGGAGATGAATACAATGAGGACTGGCCACGCTATATCAGAATTACAGACATCACTGAAGATAACGAGTTGAAGGATGAAGGCAAGCAGTCCCTACCTCCCGATATCGCAAAGCCGTATTTACTCAAGGATGGAGATGTCCTTTTTGCAAGAAGCGGCGCAACAGTGGGTAAGACATTTTACTATTCCGCTGATTGTGGCGTTGCCGCATTTGCCGGATATCTGATTAAGGCACAGACAGATAGCAGCAAAGTCCTTCCGAGGTTTTTGTACTACTCTACACTCAGTATAGGATACGAAAACTGGAAGAATACGGTCTTTACACAGGCCACCATCCAGAATATCGGTGCTGATAAATACTCGCAATTTATCGTCACCATTCCTCCGTTGGACGAGCAGGCATCGATAATAGAACACCTGGATTCCGAATGTGGGAAGATTGACAGGATTCTTACCGCCAAGGAGACACAACTGCAAACCATGAAAAAGCACAAACAGTCTCTGGTATACGAATATGTCACGGGCAAGAAACGAGTAAAGGAGGATACGAGCCATGCCGATTAGAGCAGACCAGCTGAAAGAAAAAGAGGATTATCAGAAGCTGATACTGGAGCATATGCGTGATGACGACGGGTACCGCATCCGCCCCGCCGACCAGTTCTCTCCCGGCCTTGCGATGGATACGGAGATGCTCTTGGAGTTCCTCGAAAACACACAGGCGGACACGATGAGCAATCTCCGCGCCATCTACAAGGAACGCACCGAGGAGACCGTCATCAATTACATCAATGCCGAAATCAACAAGCCGAGCCGTGGGCTGATCGATGTTATCAAGCACGGCGTAGAATTTGACAGCGGCTATGAACTGAAGCTGATGTATCGCAAGCCGGACAGCACAAAAAATCCCGTTGCAGTCGATAACTACAACAGGAACATTTTCTCTGTTATGGAGGAGGTATATCACAAGAGCGATGAGCGCATTGACCTTGTGCTGTTCTTGAACGGCATCGCTATTTTTGCCGTGGAACTGAAGTGCAACACCTCCGGGCAGAATTACGAGGATGCTATCAAGCAATGCAAATACGAGCGCGACTGCACCACACGGCTTCTCAAAGAGAAGGTCGGCGTTTTCGCTGCGTTCGCTATGGATTTGAATGAGGTGTATTTTTGCACAAAGCTGCTCGGAAAGGACTCCTTCTTCAATCCCTTTAACATGGGCTTTGAATTCGGCAAGGGCAATCCCCACAACGACCAGTCCGGCATCAACGTTTCCTATATGTGGGAGGACATCTGGACAAAGGATAAGATTCTCTTCCTCATCGAGCGGTTCATATACATCAAAACAAAGGAACGCAAGAACTCCGACACGGGCAAGGTTCGCCGCACAAAAGAACTAATATTCCCGCGTTTCCACCAGCTCCGTGCTGTGGAGAAGGTCATGAACGATGTCATTCTCAATCACTCGTCCTGCAACTACCTGATTGAGCATTCAGCAGGCAGCGGCAAGACCGAGACGATTTCGTGGCTTGCTCATATTCTGTCCACGGTTCATGACGCCGACAACAATAATGTGTTTGATACCGTTCTGGTCATCACAGACCGTATCGTTGTTGACCGCCAGCTGCAGGAAGCCATCATGGGCATGGAGCATAAAAGCGGTCAGGTCAAGGTTATGGATGATAAGTGCGATTCTAACGACCTGGCGATTGCCCTTCGCGGGAATACGAAGATTATCGTCACGACCATCCACAAATTTTATTACATACTCGACAATAAGCTGCTTACCAATCTGAAAGATAAGACCTTTGCAGTCTTGATTGACGAGGCGCACTCCTCCACGGAAGGAACCTTTATGCAGTCCGTTACCACGGTGCTGACGAACGAGACTGACGATGAGGAGAAAACCGAAGAGGATAAGATGCGTGAGGAAATCAAAAAGAGTGGCAAGCAGCCGAATGTCTCTATGATTGCCTTTACCGCTACTCCGAAGCCGGACACAATCCAGCTTTTCGGCACACTGAATGCCGAGGGAAAGAAAGAATCCTTTGACTTGTATTCCATGAAGCAGGCTATCGAGGAAGGTTACATCCTGAATGTCCTTGATAACTATGTGACCTGGAAAACCTACTGCCACATCAATAAAGCCATCGAGGATGACCCGGAACTGAAAACCATCGCTGCGAAAAGAAAGATGGCGCGGTTCATCGATTTGCATACCACGAACATCGCACAGAAGGTTGAGATCATCATAGAGCATTTCCGTGCGAATGTCGCTCATCTGCTTGGAGGCTCTGCCAAGGCTATGGTGGTCACCTCTTCCATCCAGGCTGCCGTTGAGTATAAGCAGGCGTTTGTAAAATATATCCACGACCACGGATACACGGACATCAAGGCTCTTGTTGCGTTCTCCGGCAAGGTCAAAATCAAAGGCGTGGAATATTCCGAGTATGGAATGAACCAGATTAAAGAGGAAGAACTGCGCTATGAATTTGACCGCAGTTGCTACCAAGTGCTGATTGTTGCGAACAAGTATCAGACCGGCTTTGACCAGCCGAAATTGGTGGCAATGTATGTGGATAAGAAATTGAAGGGCGTGGCTGCCGTGCAGACGCTTTCTCGTTTGAACCGCATCTACCCGCCCTATGACAAAACCACCTTCGTTCTGGATTTCAAGAACGATTACGAGGATATCAAAAAAGCATTTGCGCCTTATTACAAGGATACTATCCTGTTTGAAACCATCTCTCCGTCCGATATCCGTGACCTTGACAGAGAACTGGATACCTATGACTTCCTTGATGTGGATGACATTGACGAATTTAATGGCTATCTGTATCAGGCAAAGCGGTCGGCGCGGGATAAGGAGCGGATGTGGAATCTGCTCGATGTCGCTGTCAAGAAGGTTGAAAAGAAGTCCGAAACCGACCAGGAGGCTATCGTCAAGACCGTGCGCCGTTTCCTTAAAGGCTACTGCTTCCTGATTCAGGCTACAGCATATGAAAATCTTGAACTGCATAAACGGTACAATTTCCTGAGTTATTTCATCAAGGAAATCAATGTCGGAGGCGGTGGGAATAATTTTGATATTGCCGATAAGATCACCGTCAGCGAGTTCAGACAAGAGCAGACAGGCGAGCATAAGAAGCCGGAAATCGAGGCACAGCCGGAAGTGAAAATCAAGAAGCCGAAACCCGCCAGCGTGGAGGAGGAACAGAAAAAGCGGCTCTCCCAGATTATTGACGAGGTAAACGCTCTCTACGACAAGAAATACGGTACGGACTTTGCCACAAAGTCTGCCATGCAGATCAGAGACCTGCTCCTTCAGAATCCCGAATTTAAGGAACGCCTTACCAAGAGTGCCAAAAACAACTCTCTTGATGATTTCAAATTTACCTATGACGATTGCATTCAGGATGCCCTCGTGGAAGGCTATGACCAGAACGCAGACTTTTACACTCTGCTGCTTAACAATGAAGAAGTCCGTGCGCGGATCGCAAGCGTATTCATGAGTGAGATTTATCGTATTCTGCGCGGAGAAGATAAATAGGAGGAATACCGCCCATGCAGAATGATAAAAATCCATTCATGCCTTATGTCGAGGACTTCGAGACAGAAGCAGAATCCTTCCTGCGAAAATACTGCAAGGAGGTTCTCGACAGCCCACAGGCAACACCGATACGAGAAATCGCGCAAAAGCAGATGAATCTTGATATCGTGGATTCCGAGAGCTTATCTCCCGATGACAGCATCCAAGGAGCCATTGCTTTTACCGCCGGAATTATCGAGGTTTATGACTGGTCATCCGAGGAATACATCGGCTATGAGGTAACACAGCCTACAGTATTCCTGGATTCAGATATTATCAATCCGGGACGGGCAAACAACACGCTTGCGCATGAGTGTTACCATTGGTTCAAGCACAGAGCGTATTTCCGCTATCAGAACACGCATAATCTCGGCTATGAATTTGCCTTTCGCTGTTTGGCTGGGAGACAGCATGACCGTAGCGAACAGTGGTCGGATATTGAAAAGATGGAATGGCAGGCGCGAACGATTGCACCGAAAATCCTGATGCCTCGGTGTACTGTGCGTATGCTTCTTTCTGATCGGTTTGGAGATACAAAAAGCGATGCTGTTCAGCCATCGGCATTGAAATCTGCTGTTGAGGAGATTGCCGAAATCTATAAGGTATCCAGGCAGTCGGCTGCAATTCGTGTGTCTGAATTGGGATACCCGGATGCGGTTGATTTATATGAAAGCGAGACTGTTGTCATCGACCGTCAGCGTCGCAGAAGTTCCACGGCAGCGAAGTTCCATCAGCAGCCGATTGATGAGGTCTCCGCATTCAGACTTTACATAAGCAATGAGTTTTTGAGAGCCACGCTCGACACAGGTGCTTTCTGTTATGCTGAAGGATACTTCGTTCTGCGAGACGAGAAATATGTACTGCCCGGTGAGGATGCCCTCTTTCTTACTGAATACGCAAGGCTTCATCTGTCGGAGTGTACGCTTGATTTCTCGTACAAGCTGGTTTGCAGCCGAACGCCCGTCCATGACGTGCAATATATGTTCCGTGCTGATACGGAATACAAAAAGTTACCGTCCTATGACTCAAACACGCAGAACATGGACGAGTACAACAAGGCTCTCGCAAAGGCGCTGGATGCTGCGGACACGGAATTTCAAACACAGCTTAAGCGTAACAGGCTTGTGAACGAGACTACATCACAGCGGATGTGCAAGTACATGGATGCGGCACATTGGAACACGAGCATTTTTCAAAGCAGAACACTTCTCGCACCGATGGACTATACCCGTGTTTACCAAAACCATAAGTTCAAAGTGCCTTCCTACACAGCAATGGCAGTCGGATTGGAACTCACGCTACACGAGACCGAAGAGGCATTACATCTCTCCGGCTTGGGCTATGATAATAGTGACGATACGGACTATGCTTATATGTACATACTTTCAGCTTTTCACGGTTGTCCGATTGACGAGTGTAATACTGTTCTGGAAAAGCTGAATGTGAAACCACTGGGAACGAAGTCAAAGAGGTAAAAATATTAATGGAGGTGCAGCATGGCTATACCAAAAATCAAAGAGCAGGATATCATCGCTGCTTTAAAATACATCGATGATAACGGAGTGCCTTTCCATAATCAAAGCACAAAGTATGAGCTTGTGACTGACGATGGAAAAAGGTATCCGCCTAAATATGTGGTGGCCGTGGCTGCTCACATTGCAAACGGTGCAGAAATTTCTGTGGATGGTTTCAATGCTGTTGAAGCAAAGAATTTTCTGGAAGGTAAAGGATTTACCATCGAGGCAAAACAGCAGGAAAAGTTCCAGCTTTCTATTACTGCCGATGGCGCCGAATCGACAGATGAACGATTTACGATGGATAACCTGAGTCTCGGCGATAACTATAAGCCTCTTGATGCTTATTTCAAGAAGGCAAATGGTGACGTTGTTAAGCGCACCTACAGTAAAGGCGAAAGAAGAAATTCCAATCAGACGATGCCCCGCATTGCCTGCCAAATTTTCGAGAAACAACTTGCGGGAATGTCCGTTGAGGAAAAAGAGAGTTTCCCAATCTGCAGGTACAATCCTGACAGCGATTTGATTTGCGGCATCTATCCGAGTGTAGATGAATTTAAAAAGCATAGGAACACGATTGAATATCTGACCTACGGATACGATGAAGGCAGACAGTTCGTTCTCTATTGCTGGAACATTTTCTCAACGATACTCTTTGTGCAGGAATGCCTGAAGCGGTTCGGTGAACCGGGGGATCAGTTCATCCTTACCTATCGAGAGAAAGATGAAAAAGAAACCGCTGCCGCAGAAACCGAAGCTGCTGTACAGGAAGAACTCGTCCAGCAGTTTAAGGGCTACAGGAATCCCTTCTCTTCCATGCTGATTGAGTCCAAAAATCTGATTTTCAGAGGTGCGCCCGGTACCGGCAAATCGTACCTTGCAAAAGAAATCGCCACAGACATCATCAGCAACGGCTACTTTGATGACTACACGCTTCTTACCGATGAACAGAAGAAACAGGTGGAGTTTGTCCAGTTCCATCCAAGCTATGATTACTCCGATTTTGTGGAAGGTCTCAGACCGAGAGTAAACGATGATGGAACGATGGGTTTTGAACTGCAAGACGGCATATTCAAGAAGTTTGTAGCCCGTGCGAGAAAGAACTACGAGGATTCCCAAAAGTCCAGAGAAACGATAGAGAAGGAAATTTCAGTTCAAGAGTCCATGACCGAGTTCTTCTCCGGTATCGAACTCGGTGTAGATACCTTCAAGACCATCAATGGCAACGAGTTTACTGTCACCAGCGTGGATGATAAGCATATTAACATCTCCATCCCCGGAAACGCTACAGTAAATAAGCTCACCCTGAGTCTCGATGAGGTCAGGAAGATGCTGGAGTCCGGGCAGAAGTTCGATAAGATAAAGGACATTACCACATTCTTTGGAAAGTCGTTCGCCACACAGGCTTACTCCTATGACTTTGCGCTCTACAAGGCAATACGGGCGAAGAAGAATGCCGCCTCGAAAACAAAGGCGAAGCAGGAAGAACTGAAAAAGTATATCTTCATCATCGATGAGATCAACCGTGGTGAGATATCAAAAATATTCGGCGAGCTGTTCTTTGCTATTGATCCCGGCTATCGCGGCAAATCCGGCGAGATTTCCACGCAGTATGCAAACCTGCATTCTGACCCGGATGAGAAGTTTTATATCCCGGAAAATGTCTACATCATCGGTACGATGAATGACATCGACCGTTCCGTGGACAGCTTCGATTTTGCTATGCGCCGCCGTTTCAGATTCGTAGAACTCAGAGCAGATGAGCGTCTTGAGATGCTTGCGCTATTGGAGAATGAGGAGCTTGAGACCGAAGCCATTAGGAGAATGTCTGCTCTCAACAGAGAAATCGCAAATGTCGAGGATTTGAACGAGAACTATCAAATTGGCGCATCATACTTCCTGAAATTGAAGACTCTTGATTTTGACCAGCTTTGGACGGATTATCTCCAGCCTCTTCTGCAGGAGTATGTGCAGGGTATGTACGATGAAGAAGGGCTTATGAAGAAGTTTGCGAAGGCATACGGTTATCAGGAGCCGGTTCGAGGTGATGTGGATGAAACTACTCAAGATCAAGGATAATTCACAGCACAAAAAGGATACCTTTTCCGATATCGCCAGTCTTACAGACAGGATTGCGGACAAAACACTGGAGCAGCTTGAATGTGAGGGAGTATTCGTATTCCCTGAATTCGTACTGGATGCCGAGGACATCACAAGGGATCAGACGATTATCCAAAGTATCAATGACTCCTACCGCTTTGGCAATGTAATGGGTTTCCTCGGATGTGGCGATGAAAGGCTGATAATTCAATCCCGCTTCAGCAGTCAGGACGATGATTATTTTTTCCAATACCTCCTCGATAAAGTGCTGGACTTTCCGAACATTGTTGATATGGAGTCTGATGCGAATCAGGATAACAGGCTGTTCAATTTCCTGTTGTTCTTGTTCCCATATTATCTCAAGGCCGCAATGCGAAAAGGTCTTTTTAAGAAGTACATCCGAAACAGATATAATGATGGCAATGTTAAGGGAACAATCGACATTGCACGGCACATTGAAAAGAACACACCGTTCATCGGAAATGTTGCATATAGCCAGCGTGAATTTTCATATGATAACAGTCTCATGGAACTGATACGCCATACGATTGAGTTTATCAAAGGAAAGCCGTATGGCAATCGCCTTCTCGTCAAGGTGAAAGATGAGGTAAAACTTGTCATAGATGCAACGCCCGGATATGAGGTATACGACCGTCAGAAAGTCGTTGAGCAGAATAAGAAGAACGCTGTCCGTCATGCGTATTTCAGAGAATACCTTGCATTGCAGCGGCTTTGCCTTTTGATTCTCCGCCACCAGAAACACCAGATCGGCTCCGGCACAAAACAGATATACGGCGTCCTGTTCGATGGCGCATGGCTGTGGGAAGAATACATCAATTCTCTTATTACGGATGTGTTCTATCATCCCATGAATAAGGGAGGTCGAGGCGCACAACGGCTGTTTGAAGGAAATATCGGGCTGATTTATCCTGACTTTATCAGCCGGGACAACGAGAACCGTATCATCGCAGATGCCAAGTACAAGCCCATTGACAACATCGGTAATCGTGACTATTTGCAGGTGCTGGCGTATATGTTCCGCTTTGACGCGAAGGCCGGCTATTACCTTTACCCGGAAACCGAAGGCGCGGATGACTTACGACTGCGGATGAACCAAGGCTCAACATATGAAAAGAATGTGTCGCCGCGTGAGGATATAAGCGTTACCAAACACGGGCTGATAATCCCAAGAGATGTTCAGGGATATTCAGAGTTCATCGCAAAAATAAAAGCTCACGAGCAGGATTTTAGAGCGGCATTTGCGGAGAAGCAGACTGTTTAACCTTTTTATTTTCCCTATACATTTTTATTTTGACTACGGAGCGGGTTCAAACGGTTTTCGGAAACGCTCCACAGAATCAAGAGACAAAAAAGAAGGCTTTCGGCAGGTAGTTCAAATCTGCTGAAAGCCTTTGTTTTAGCCACTTTTCTACACTCCTGTGCGGTGGGCATTGTATTAAGATGCGATTATACATATCTGCATAAACGCCCACATACTCCCAACCCGGGTGGTGACGGATGTAGGTGCTGTAATGATCCACCTGTGCCGCCAAAGAGTGAAGCATGGCATCTTTGCCACAGGATACTCTGGCATACGCCGCCACCCGAAGGGCTTTCGGCATGTGGGGAGTAAATTGGATTTGTTCTACGGTTCTCGGCATGGTCTTCTCCTTTGTATCAAGTATCGTCAGCTACATATATTGCTCGTTTCGGAGGATATAGCAAGTCCATATCATGACGAATTTAAAGGAAAATGCTGTCCCGTTTCAGGCCGGTCTTCATGGCGAGAACGGCATTTGCCCGTTCACGGGTTTGGGCGTCCAGTTCCCCCGCTCGGCCGAGGTGATCCAGCATTGCGCAGAGGATCCGATACCGAATGAGTTCTTCTTGCGTCGGCGTAACAGAGGCGGGAGCAGTATTTGCGGTTCCGGTTTCCATAGCTGACAAACTCCTTTCCGCAGTATTCACAGGTCAGACGGTAATAGGCTTTCCGCCGCACCTGTTCCGGATGGGCGTTCCACCATGCATTTCGGCATCGGTCGGAACAAAAGTATTTGGCCTTTCTGCCCTTCACTTGGAGAATTGGTTTCCCGCACCGGCGGCATCCGATCCGAATCGCATCTTCCGGCGGGTGGCGGCGGATGTAAGAGCGAACGGTATTGACGGAGACTTGAAGGGCAAGCGCAATATCCGTGGCTGTTTTGCCCCGGCTGCGCATGATGTTCATAATCTCAATTTCATGTTTGGTCATTTTGTAATCTCCTTGTTTGATTCCGGGGTAATTCCCCTTTTGATTTCGCCGTTTTTGTGCGTAAGACCCCGGGCCGTTGCCCAAACGGCAATCCCCCGGAGATTATGACCGCCCCTCCCCATCGGCGCTCTCCCACACCGCCGGATTGACCAGATAAGTATCCGAGGGCTTTCTTCCCGGCCCATAGGAGGGCGGCACCGGCTTGACGGCGAGGTACCCGTATTCGCACAGTCGGTCCAGCACTGGCTGCAGGCTTTCCACAGTCTTGCAGCCCCGGTACAGCCGCATGGCATCCCGGCGGGAAAACTCCGTCAACCGCTTTCGCTTGACGGCAGCGAGGAAAAGTCGGGCATTTTTGTTGACTGCGTCGGCACCCATGAGGGAATAGGCGGCTTTGGCGTGTTCCAGAAAGTAACGACCAATGGAAACCGCATTCTCCATGGTTTCCCGGTCCACAGGGTCGAACATGGAGTCTTTGGGGTATTTCATGACATGGAGAATGCCGCCGATTCGCAGGACCGCTCCCACGAACTTACCTGCCCAGTCGGAGATCTCCGCCAAGTCTCCTTTCAACCGGCCTTCTATCTCGTTGAACAAGTCTTCCAGCACTTCCCGGGCACCGTCGTCCAGACTGATCGGCTCCTGCTCACTGTCACCGGACAGGATGGTTTCAATCAGAGCCTGATACCTGGCTCTGACTCCTTCCGGGATCGGCTTCGTGGAGAAAGAACGGCTGCCAACGGTAGACTTCGGCATGGAGTACAGGAATCGGGCGGTAAGACCGCGACCACGGAATGTGTTGTTGCTCATCAGCCCATTCAGCACTTCCGGCTGTACCGCCAGCACCATGGTCAATGCCGGGTGGATAATGCTCTCGCTGGCCCTGCCGATTCTGTCGACCCGGATGGTATCGCCGCTGTGGCCTTTGAGGAATACGTCGATATTCACATTGCGGCTGTACAGGCCGCTGATGATATCGAAGATACCGCCCTCTGCGGAAACCACCGCCGCACACCCCTTGTTCTCGGCCAGAACGGAGGTCAACTTTTCTGATGTCACATCGTCCACGAATAACCGCAGAGGCTTGATCGGCTCATATTTGGCAATTTCCGCAGCTTTGGCGCGGACTTCTTCCTCGGTAGCTTTGCCCTTGGATGCCCGCTCTACCAAACAGCGTTTCTCTTTTTCCAGCCTGCTCAGAACCATCTGACTTTCGATGATTCCGGCATTGCGGCGGGAATTTTCCTCTTTTTCATATTCCTCTACCGGGCGAATCATCATGGATAGCACCGAGGATTTTCGCTCTGCCGGAGAGAGAATGACGACCGTGTAGATATTGAGGGGTTCAGCCCAGTCCGCATTGCCCCGGATGAAGTATTTTCCCTGGCTGCACAGGGACACAACGCCGAGCGCTTCCACCGCCGCCATATCCACGGAAGTCTGCGTGGACTCCGCAACCGCCAGTACATAACGGCGAACGGTTTCCGGCAATGCGTCCACGGGAAATGTGGGAAGGTCGTATTCATCAAACGAAAGGGGCGTTTCCCAGACAACGGAGCCGATGCCGTTATAGGCATCCGGCGGGATGTACCCGGGCTGCTTGCGCATTTTTGCATAGAGCCTCTGTTTTCCTGCCCAGATGCTCTCCAGCTCCCGATCCTCCAGAGGCGGAATGCATTGCTCGGCGGCTTGCAGGAACAGATTCTTTGCCTCCGGCGTATCGCCGTACCGCTTGATGATTCTGGCACCGATTTGCGACATGGTGCTGTTGCGGCTGCCCTCGGGGATGGCGTGTCCCATGTTGGCAAAGGCCTGTTCGTTCTCCAGGTCATCCAAAAATTCATTCAGAGGAGTTGTGCCGGGGTGATAGATGACCAGCGGATCCTCCGTGCCGAACAGGAACCGGGCGACATCCATGGCGTTGGCATCGAAAAATGGAAATGCCGCCAGCAGACGCTGCTTCAAGTCCGCATAACGCTCCGCATCTCGTTCGGGGCCGATGAGAAAAACGACATGGAACCGTGGTCGGGCACTTTTTTCGCCTTTGCTCTTCATGTGGTGGCGGCTGTAGTGCAGTACATAGGGAACATCGGCAAAAAGATCCGCAATGTCCTCCGGGGTGATCCACTCTGCCGCTATCTCGGAGTGGTCATTGTCACAGTCTCCTGGCAGTGCATTGGCAACCTCAAAATTCGCGGTGCTGCGGTAGTTGTTTTTGTACCGGGCGCAGACCATATCCGTGGAAAAAGCCTGCTTTGCGGAGACTTCGTCCGTGATTTTAACTTCGTTGGGATATTGGCAGTTGGCTGCGTTGCCGATGCAGTCTGCCGTATATACGACGATTGGCTTTATTTCGGTCATGGCGATCACTCCTTTCTCAGTTCTTCTTGTTCAACCAATCATCCAGTGCGGCCCGGGCGATCAGCCACCGCTGCCCCACACGGCGGTGCGGGATGACTCCGCTCCCCAGCAGCCGCACCAAGGTTGGGACGCTGATCCCCAGGTAAGCCGCAGCCTCTTTGAGGTTGAATACGGACTTATTGGAACTCGTCTCCATGTATTTCGCTCCTTTCTCTTGTGTTTGGCTGTATTATCGCATATAATAGAACCGTAATTCTTCACTCTATCGGTAAGAATATCGGCGGTGTGCGATGTTCTAATGGTAAGAGTTTCGGTAATATGGGAGTGTTGTGATATGGATCTGAAACAGGAACTGACGGATTATGAGATCGGCGGTATCGGGGACATAAAAAAACACACCCTCCGGTTCCGTTCATACAGGATCGGAACAGAGGGCGGGAAACTTATGATTTATGCGGAATACGAGATGGGTTGCCCGCCAAAAGTGTTTGACGGTTACCCCTCCGGGCAGGAACTGCTGATCGACCTGTGCAATCTTTACCAGGAACTGCGAGAGAAACCATTGGAGGAATGTGCGCAGATTTTGATTCGGTGGAGTATGGAAAATATCCATATGTACTATTTATATGGAAGCGATGTGGATAACCGTCAAATTAGCGGTCATGATACGGATTCGTTCTGGGATGTGATGGTAAATGCGTTGGAGTTTTACCAGGTTTGTGTCGAGGACACAGTGACCGACTTGAAGCAACTCTACACCAACACCATGACGGTCTTTGCGATCCGGAGCCTGTTGGATGGCAACATTTCACAGGCACAGCGCTTCTGCGAAAATCTTCGAGTGTCGGAAGAGGATGATATTATGCGGCAGTGGTATCGGGCCGGTACAGAAAGTCGTATGTGTGTCATAGAACGCTTTGCGGAAAAACTGCCGAAACTTGCGCTCGGCTTGGAATTTGACAAAAGCAGTCGGCAGATCACGCTGCAGCCCGTGGTGCGCTCCGTCGTAGACGCCGCCTATTACGCATTGGGACGTTTTGCGGCCGTCAATGCTGGTGCCATCGGAGACTATGGCGGCAAAACAAACATCGCCTTTTGCGCTGCCTGCGGCAGGGCGTTCATCAAGCACGGAAACCGCCAAAAATACTGCGGGACCGTCCAATGCCAAAGCATCCGCAACAGCCGCAAGGCAAGCGATTATTACTACCGAAAGAAGCGGGCAGATACACAGCAGGATTAAGCGCACGGAATCCATCCGGGTCCGGATCCCTGCATATAATGATTGCTCCAATGGCTCTTTCTTGAACGACTTTCGCACAACCGTGCGACACTCTCTTGCAAAATGTGACGCAACATGATATAATTTCCAATATAGACTGCGCTAAATTTAGGAGGACACAGAATGGCCGTTTCCTATAACCGGCTTTGGAAGCTGTTGATTGATAAGAAAATGAGTAAAGCGGATTTGCGCAAAGCAGCCGGATTGGCTCCGAACACAATGACCAAGCTACGGCGTGACGAACCGGTCACAATGGGCGTACTGGAAAAAATCTGCGGTACACTGGATACGGATTTCGGGGACATTGTGGAATATGTAAAGGAGAAATAGCCTCCCGTTTATTTGGCCGGAATCGGAATGTGTGGACACTGTTTCGCTTGTGAATAATACATCTTTACCGAATCAATTACTTGGCCGCAAGTTTCAAATTTGGAGTGAGAGAAGCAATGGCTCGAAAAAAGAGCAAGGAGCAAATACACTATAACATGAGCCGAGTGCGTAATAGTGATACCGCTCTTGAAAAGTTACTTTGCGAGGAATTAATACGCAACGGAGTAACGACCTATACAAGAAATAACAAAACGATTTTCGGGAAACCGGACATTGCGTTTATTGCCAGAAAAATTGCCGTTTTTTGTGACGGAGACTTTTGGCATGGGTACGATTGGGCGAACGCCCAGAATGAGATAAAAAGTAATCGAGATTTTTGGATACCCAAAATAGAACGAAATATGCATCGGGATCTGGAAGTTACAACCCGTCTACAAGAGCAGGGGTGGACAGTACTCAGATTTTGGGGGCATGAAATACTCAAAGAAATGGATTTCTGCATATCCACCATACTGGACGAACTTCGAAATCTGCCGCGCCTACCATACAGAACAATTGATTTGTGTGCCGGAATCGGAGGCATCCGAAGAGGATTTGAACTGACCGGCCGATTTCGAAATGTGCTGTCCTCAGAAATAGATAAATACGCATGCAAAACATATCAACACCTATTTGGTGATGATCCTTACCACGATCTTACAAGCGAAGAATTCAAGAACCTGGTTTCTGAAACGCCTTATGATGTTTTGCTTGCCGGATTCCCGTGTCAGACATTTAGCCGTGTCGGCTTGCAGGAAGGATTCGATGACGAAGAAAAGGGGAAAATTTTCTTTCATATTTCCGAAATCATTCAGAAAACCCGCCCATTTGTGATTTTTCTTGAAAATGTTGACCGTTTGGTGACACATGACGAAGGGCGAACATTCCGGACAATTATCGAAACGTTAGTCAAAAGACTCGGTTATCACATTATAGGTGTGGAACAACGGGAAGACGGAGGCTTACAATATACGCCGAAAGCATTCATAAGAAATTCACGCGATTTTGGTGTGCCGCAAAATCGTCCTCGTACATATATCATCGGCTTTGATACGGAACGGTTTTCCCCTGAAGAATTGGCCAGACTGCCCCATGAGCTGCCTTTGAATCGTGCCAATGAAATATACCACGACTTAAATGATGTTCTGGAGCACAATGTCCCGGCAAAGTATTATATGGCGTCAGGCTATCTGGACACGCTTATTCGGCACAGAGCCAGGCAGGAAGGAAAAGGATACGGCTTCGGATATCGAATAGTTAATGCGGAAGGAATTGAAAGGCCAATCGCCAACACATTACTGGCAACGGGCGGTTCCGGGCGAGAACGCAATTTGATTTATGATCCCCAAGCCGGCATCGCCGGACAAATAATTAAGGGGAAGAAAACTCCGCTCAACGACAAAGGAATCCGCGTAATGACACCATCGGAGTGGGGCAAATTGCAAGGTTTTATTAATTACGGATTTGTTGACGAAAACGGGAGAGACGGATTCTCTTTTCCGGAAGAAATTCCAAATGTGCAACGGTATAAACAGTTCGGAAACTCTGTTACCATTCCGGTGATTGAAGAAATGGCAAACTTCATACTTAAGTGCTTAGAGGTATTACGGGGAGAGCAATAAACGGAGGTGCAAGTCCATGACCGCAGACAAACTCGCTGATGCGATTTTGAATAAGTGCGATATTTATTACGGTGGAGCACTCATTTCAAAAGAAGCTATAATCGAGAAATATCTTGCGTTCTTTGCGAAATCATTAGTATCAAAGGAACGCACGATAAATTTTGCATTGCACACAGGGTCTGTCTGCTTCGATGTTATTTCCGTTGTGGCCGTTGCGCTGGGTTGCTTATCTTATAATTTGTCAACAAATGATGACATTATATCTTCGCTTCAGCCTAACGATATGGTTCTCTTCAAGGGGCAACGATATCGTTGGAAAGGTACCGGATTTGAATATGGCAGCCTGTGCATGATACTTGAGCAGGACGGAAAGGGGAAAAACGGAAAGACTACCAGCTATCTTCCGTTGGATCGAAATAAACATCTTATCAAGCCATACTATGGGGACTCTCAGGTGACGGACGGCCGCGGCGTAAAAAAACGCAGCACAAATCGCGAGGACTTTCTCTCGTATATCTTTGATGTGGATGTGGTCGAGATCCCTACTCAGATCGATGTTTCCGTTGTTATCGTTGCGGAACGAAATTCTTTCGGTGAAATTTGTAAACAGGTTAGGATTGCATATGGGGACGGAAAGGCCGTCAGCCTGTTGGATATCATTCCGGCAGCATATTACACAGGCAGTGGTGATGAGTATCAGTACGGTCTTAATCCGACCAAAGCCGAACCTGTTTTGAAAGTAACCGGCAAAATATCAACCGCACGAGACTTGGTGTTAGACAACCACGGGAACAAGGTTGTTGGGTTGCTGGTTACGGGCGGCATCTCCCTTTCGGAAAATAACTCGGAACTCGCCGATTTACTTAGGAGAAAGCTCCTTCGGTTTGTTCATGTTATCTCCCCTTTGAAAGCCGATATCGGTGAACGTATTCTGGAGATATATGACGAAGCATCTGTGTTTGCCTGCACAAAAGAACTGCTTTCGCAAAACAGTCAAATGATTCGAAGCGAGAATCCGCTTACCGTGGAACTTCACAGGCAGATTATGAATGTAATCCACAACACCGTCACTCCGATTGTGGTTTCGGGAGGATGGGAGTGGACCGAGTACCGCCGCATAAAAAGCGCCATTCTGACAATTAGGCAATCAAACTGGCAAGATTCCGAAAAAGATGACTTTGTGATAACGGCATATGGGCTTCTAAATCTCATGAATACCGCTCTTTTCTCTATGGAAGAAATGGAGAAAGCGATAGATGAACGTCGGATTCATCAGGCCGTATTGCCGCCACAGGAACGAATTGCAAGATTGTGGGACATTGCCGAACGAGCGGGTTCCCTGCAGGATCTATGCATTACGGTGGCTGATGCTCTGGAGCAAAAGTATAAGGAGCGATTAATCGAATCCCCTAAGGCAGATTTTGTCGATAAGTATATTAAAGCTCACGGGAATGACAAAATAGCAATTGTTGTTCCTAAAGCGTACTATTCGGATATTTTGCGTTTTATCCACCCTAATTATTTCCGAGACGATCATGTCATTTGCGTGACCGCTAACCGCTTTGATTTTCACGGAGAATATGATGCGATTCTTTGCGTAGGCGAGATTAATAGCAGGCGCTTTGATCCGTTGCAATGCTCAAGCGTGCGTAATATAGATGTTCTTCTTTATGATTGTGAGGAAAAAATATTCTCCTACCGAAGGAAAAAGCAGAAAAAGCTCGTGCGAAATCTGAATCGAAGAATAGGATTTACCGAAAGTGGCAGCGAACCTGAAGACAGTGATACTCCGGAAGAAAAGAGCCTGGCATCTGATTTGCGGCAATTTTCCGCATTGGATGAGTACATTGACAGTTTTGGTGCTTTTGATATCCGTAAAATTGCCCACACATACACAACCGACGGTGGACATATCCCGGTGGCAGAGGTAAAGTTTGTCGGCTCATTTGTTACCGGAGAACAAATCCTATTCTCGAAGTACTATGCTGCCGCAGTTTTTGATGCCGCTTCCGAAAGCGTAACGGAGAAATCTCCGGAGCAGCTGCGCCCGGGAGATGTGTTGGTATTTGTAAAACGAGACGATTACACAAAGAACATAGTTGACTTCATATATGAGAGGCTTCTTCATGATGGTAAGCTGGGGCAAGATGCGGTAAATGCATTCGAAAAATCTCAATACTGGAAAGAAGCTCTGCGAGAATATAAAGAAACTAACGGGCTTACCTACAGAGGTGTAGCGCAAAAATTGCGTAAGGTCGGAAGCAAAATGCAAGAGGTAACAATCAGGCAGTGGCTGGTTGAAGATAGCCACATCGTCGGGCCGAGAAACGAGCAAACGCTGGAATACATAGCAGCCCTGACCCAAGACCCATACCTCTTGGCAGATGCCCACGGCTTTTTTACCTCGTGTGCCGAGGTTCGACATGACCGGCGAAAAATACTGGATTTGATAGCAAAGGCTATCGGCGACAAGCTAAGCGGCAATCTGCCGCCGGAGGGCAGTGTCCTTAGTGTTGTTTATGATAACGTGGACAGTCTTTCCGAAACTATGGAATTGGATAATATATCGGAACTAAGTGAAAGCGTTAATATCGGTGTCGGCCTTGTGAACACACCCATTACGGAAACGGAGGTATTGATGTGACGGATAACGAAATTAAGCGGTCAATGATTTCCGCCCGAGAAGAGTATATCAACATAATCAAATCCGAACTGCTCGGACCGGGATCCGAGTTCTCTTTGCCGGATGCGGAACACGAGTTGATTTCCAGTACTCCGACAAGCCGTTATTCCGTTGGCATTCTGTTTCCGCAGGGGAACGAAGTCAATCAGGATAACGATGAGACGGTGGAATTAGAGGAAGCCGACAATTCGGCTGAGATCACCGATTCGGCTTCTGCCGAAGAGCCGATTGCCGATCCCGTTCAACAGAAGAAACAGAGTACCTATGCATTCGATGAAACCGCCGATGAAAACTTGGATGAAGAAATCGGAATGGCTACCCAGTATATGCCCTCGTCTATGGGTATTACGTTCATCGCAAGCGGAAATACAAACATCGTCAGAGGGAGTCTGACATTTGCCACATACAGAAACGCGAAGATCCCGGATTGTATGATTCCCTATTGGCCTGATGACCCCGACACCTATACGGTTCCTCCCGAATTGGCTCATATTGTGGCGTACGATAAGGAAGTTCATGCGCTGCGGCTGATTTCTTCCGTTACCGCTAAGGAAGCCCGGAGTATATTTGAGCGCGATACGATTCCGGAAAACGAGTTCAATATTCTCAAGAAAATAATCTATCGGTTTGTCGACTACTGTGCTATGGGGTATGTGCGAGTTCCGCATGAGATTCCGGAATTCGTGCTTGACTTTAGTCATGGAGATTATGTCGATGATGAACGCAACCGCAACCTGGATGATACAGACGCTAAGCTGGTGGCATTGAGAAGGAGAATCGGGGCCGAGTTGTGGTCAGTTACCGTTATGCTGGTAAACGGTCGGAAAGAATCTCCCGTAAAAGCAAATCGCTGTATTTTTCAGGCAAAATTGAAAGTATCGTCTGAGAACAATGATTTCGTTTTTGCAGAAAGCAATCCCCATGCAGATACAACCGCAATGGATTCGGAAGAACAATCCTTAGATTTGTTGTACCGCCACAAAAAAATATACGGAACCGGCCTGGGAACATCCGTGAGTTGGGATATTAATGCATCCGGAATCGGGAGCATATGGAGCGATTTCTTCCCGACCGTTGAAATCCCGTCAATGAGTTTCTCTCTGCCTCAGAACGGGCTTATCAAAGACGAAGAATTGTCCATGAAGTATTTGTCTGACCTTGATCCAACCGACAGATCCACTAAACTTGCATCCATGCGGAGTTTGGTCGACCTGTATAGAAATTGGGTGGACGATCTGGAAAGAGTAGCCGCAACACTCGATTCCAGATACGAATCCGCTGCCGCCAATAACATCGGCGAATGCCGGCGGGCATATAAGCGAATGTACGCCGGTATTGATTCTCTGGAACAAAACGACGAAGCATACACAGCCTTTTTGCTGGCAAATCGTGCGATGTTTATGCAGAGAATCCATATCGCAATGCAAGGAAGTATGTCCAAAACAAACGCAGACCGTTACCCCGGGGACGAGGAAATAGCCGATCGACTTCATGGCATGGATTACGGCCGGGAGAGTGACGATAAATGCAGATGGAGACCTTTCCAGATAGCGTTTTTGCTGATGGATATCAACTCCATAATTGATGACGAGTCCCCGGAAAGGAGCATCGTCGATCTGATATGGTTCCCCACCGGCGGCGGCAAAACCGAGGCATACCTCGGGCTGACCGCATTTACAATTTTCTATCGTAAGCTGGCACATCCCAAAAACTCCAATGGCACGGCTGTTATTATGCGCTACACGCTCCGCCTTTTGGCGGCGCAGCAGTTTACCCGCGCCGCTACACTCATTTGCGCTTGCGAGTACATTAGGCAGGATTGCGCTCAAAAGAGACATAAGTATCCCTCCTATCCGCTGGGGAAAGAGCCGATTACCATCGGACTCTGGATTGGCGGATCTCATATTCCAAATAAAAATGTCGGAACCGGAGAGCGTTCCAATAGTGCGGAATACCATTTGGGTAAGCTGCAGAGTGTGAACAGCCCATATTATGTTCGTAACGAAAAGGAACGTCATAATAAGTTCCAGGTGTTGAAGTGTCCCTGGTGTGGAACAAAGATGGTTAAGGATGATAAAAACGGCCGTCTGGTTGGAGAATGGGGATATAACATGAGCGGCGGTAAACATTTTTATATGTTCTGTCCGCACGAAGATTGCGCATTTACCAAAAGACTTCCTATTCAGATTATCGATGACGAACTCTACGAAGCACCTCCTACATTATTGTTTGGCACGGTGGATAAATTTGCCATGCTTCCTTGGGACGGACGAATCGGTGCATTTTTCGGAATCGGGAAAGACAATCGCACTCCGGAACTTATTATCCAGGACGAATTACACTTGATTTCGGGCGCATTGGGTACGGTTGTTGGACTTTATGAAACTGCAGTGGACGCAATTTGTGGTCAAAAGGGTGTATATCCCAAAGTGATTGCATCTACCGCTACGATACGGAGGGCAAAAGAGCAGTGCTCCGTGCTGTATAACCGCGAGGTGGTGCAATTCCCGGCCCCCGGATTGGATGCGGAGGACTCCTTCTTTGCAAAAGAATCCGCCGTTGATTATGAAAAAGGTGATTACGGGCGCAAGTATGTTGGTATTATGCCTTCCGGCAAAACCAAAGCCATGATGGAAATTCGCACTATGGCTGCGCTCATGCAGAAGATTTATACCATGGACCTTTCGGAAGAGGTTAAAGATAAGCTGTGGACGTTGACGGTATACTTTAACAGTCTGAAGGACCTGGGTAAGGCTTCAACGTTGGTGGACGATGACGTAAAGGATTTTATTGTTCGCACGGCAAATCGTATGTTTACGGGGAGACGGCTCATCGTCAGTGCGGACGAGCTTACCAGTCGCGTTTCCACTACGGCATTAAACGAAACTTTGGATAAATTGGAAAAGATTGAATACTCCAAAGAAAATGAAGCGGCCAAACGGTATGCTTCCAATGTGCTGCTTGCCACGAACATGATCTCCGTTGGCATTGACGTGGCGCGATTGAATGTCATGTTGATGATCGGGCAACCTAAACTTACCAGTGAATATATTCAGGCATCCAGCCGTGTGGGACGTTCCTTCCCCGGCGTTGTCTTTGTGCAGTATGATGCAACAAAGAGTCGCGACCGCTCCCACTATGAGCGATTCCGCTCTTATCATGAATCATTTTATCGTTTTGTCGAGCCAACCGGAGCAACTCCGTTTTCCCGTCCGGCGCGTGAACGGGCTCTGCACGCCGTCCTCGTTTCAATGATGCGTCAAATGACCGGAATGAGCGAAGACAAGGATGCCATCAACTTTGACAAGGAGTACTTTGCAGACACAATAAAACAAATCGAAACATTCGTCACAGATAGGGTGACAGGGATTAACGAGCGCTCCGAGGGACAGGCAAAAGACGATGTAAACGAAATCCGGACGGAGATTGAGGAGTTCTTCGATCTTTGGCAATCCTATGTGGATGAATGTAACGGAGAACACCCATCCGTTCCGTTGTATTTTGGCCGTCGATTCATGGTTAATCCTCCCGCAGGAGATGCACGTCGGCTGCTTAAACAATACAATTCCTCAGGTAAGGATAGTGCCGTTGAAACTTTGACCTCAATGCGAAATGTGGATACCCCGGTATCGGGCAGTATTATAGTTTGGGGGGATAACAATGTCTGAACAGGTGAAGGCGAAGGTGGAACTGAATAAGGTTACCCACTCCGTTCGTGCCGCTCAGGCGGTTTTGCAGTATGGTGTAGGAGCTATGGTGGACTTCCCGGATCAGACATTGGTTACGGCTGCACCGGAGTACTGGAGTGGGACAAGCAGAATCTATGATGATCGCTTTGCCAAAGCTCTTGGGGTGGACTACTTTGCTTTACCCACCAACATTGCGTACGCACGTTTTCCCGAATGGTATTTCTGTCCGAAGTGTCGAAGATTTCAGCCGTTAAAAAACTGGGTGTCTGAGTACAGAAAAACAGCCAAGCCAAAAATGCTTGAACGGGATGAGTATATGGTTGAGCATATGCAATGCCCCCGGTGCCGACAGGATTTGGTTGTAGCGCGTATTGTCACGGTGTGTGAAAGTGGTCATTTGAATGATTTCCCCTGGGTAAAATGGGTTCATGCAAAGGCGAAGAAACCGATCTGCGGAAATCCGGAGCTGAAATTTAAGACGGGCGCATCCGGAACGGAAGGGCTTGAAGGATTGAGCGTTAGCTGCTCCTGTGGTGCCGTTGCGACATTAAGAGGCGCATTCGATAAGGATTGCTTTCAAAAACTGGATGAAGATTTGGGAACCAATCAATTCAGATGTGACGGAAATCATCCGTTTCGGCACACCAAAGAAAAGTGCGTTTGCTACCCCAAAACCGTGCAGAGAGGCGCATCATCCGTTTACTTTCCTGTAGTGCATAGTTCATTGGTCATTCCTCCGTATGCGGATAAGTTGAATGCAAAAATAGAGCAAAGCAAAGCTTATGATGATTGTATGACTATCATCAGCGATGAGGACCCCGAAGAAAAGATCGCAACAATCACCCGGCGATTGCCGAAATGGGTAGATAAAATTGCACTGGAGATCGGTGCACCCCACACAGAAGTTGAAAAAATTCTGACTCAAAAATGGTTGGATCCTGTGCCGGAAGGCGTAGACGTGACCGGGATTCAGTATCGTGTGGAGGAATATACGGCACTGTCCGGTGAAGTAGGCGCAGTCGGTTCCGGGTTGGGTGACTTTTCCCGTGAGGAAATGGATATCTCCGAGTATGGTCTCCCTCATATTAAAGCCATTTCCCTCATAGACAAAGTGCGTGTGGTAAATGCATTGATTGGTTTCTCCAGAATTCAGCCGGCAATGACCCGCAATGATGTAGGCTTTGTGGATGTTAAGGACCCCGACACCCGGTGGTATCCCGCTTATGAAGTGCGCGGCGAGGGCATCTTTATAGAGTTTAACCAAGAAGACATCGACAACTGGGTTGAAACCCATCCGGCGGTCAACGAAAGAGTCGCCATACTAAACCGCAATTATGCAACATCGTTCATCGGGAAAAATCATCCTCGAACGATAACACCCAAATTTCTTATGCTGCACACGCTATCCCACTTGCTCATTTCTCAGCTGAGTTTTGAATGCGGGTATAGCATTGCTTCCCTAAGTGAGCGCTTATACTGTGCGGAGGAATCCGACGGGAAAAATATGGCGGGCATTTTCATCTATACGGCCAGTGGCGACGCAGAGGGAACATTGGGGGGACTGGTTCGCCAAGGAAGACCGGATGCGTTCCCCGGTATTCTTAGAAAAGCAATTGCAAACGCCAAGACTTGCTCAAATGACCCGGTATGCATAATGAGCCGAGGGCAAGGTCGCGACTCTCTGAATTTGGCTGCATGTCATGCTTGCGGGTTGCTCCCCGAAACCTGTTGCGAAGAGAGAAATGCATTCCTGGATCGAGGTGTCATTGTTGGAACATATGAAAACCCAGGAATCGGGTTTTGGGCAAATATTGACTGAGTTTCAACGGGTGACAAAATATGAATGATTTTTCTACGTGGCTAAAAAATAACACAACCCTGTCAGATTCTTCGATATACAAGTACAGTCATGCAGCCAACACGGTCATGAAAGAAATGTTGGATTTGGGGGTGATTGACAAACCGTTTACGGAGATGACGGAGATTGAAATTGATATCGCTATGGCAGTCATTCTTCATGACCAACACTTTATCAAGAAGAATACCACAGGGAATACAATGTATAGTAATGCATTAAAGCAATATCGGGCCTTCAAGCAGGATGAGACCGTTGCCGATATAGAAGAGACCAAAGCCGCACTTCAAAAGGAAAATATTTCCGAAACGGAGCGGCAGGAACTGATTAATGCAAGAGTTGGGCAAGGGCAGTTTCGGAAGAGAGTCTTGCAAAAGTATGAGAATCGTTGCATTATCACGCTCTGGATGACTATGGCGGCAAAACCAACATTGCATTTTGTCAGGCCTGCGGTAAAGCGTTCATCAAACGAGGGAACCGGCAGAAGTACTGCGGGACGCTGGAATGCCAGAGCGTGAGAAACAGGAGCAAGGCGAAGGACTATTATTACCGCCGTAAATAAATATCTCGGCAAACTGCAATATCGAAGCGGATGCCGACTATCGCTACATATTCAGATAAAGCAAAACAGCGCCGTGCTGCTTAGCAAAAGCCAACCAGTACGGCACTGTTGAAATTTGGCTACGCATTCGAATGAGGCGCATCAGGCCTTTGCTTCCGGAAACATGGAAAGCGGCGGCATGATTTTCCCGTTGATAATCTTGTACTTCTCAGCATCCGCTATGCTTCTGTCAAATGGGCAAAAAGCAAACCCTCTGGCGTACATCTCCCGCACGACCAGTAATCCGTCCTCTTGAATCATCAAAAGTTTCGCTTTTTCAGGAACCCTCGGAGCCGGGTATTGCTGCGCTGTATAAGCGTCAAAAGATTTGATTCCCTCAAAGAGCATCGCAGAGGGAATCCGATCCGGCATCGCATTGAGCCATGCCGTATAGAACTCCAGCGGATAATACAGCTTAAAGAAAGCCATCCGCCATGCCGCCATGGTGTAGGCAGCGCAGTGCGCCTTGGATGCTGAATAACGAACTTGCTCGCAGGAGTGAAGATACCATGGCGCAACGCCATGCGTCTGAAGCTCCTGTTTCCACTGCGCCCATCGTTTACAGGTTCCTCCCGCAATACGCCCATTCTGAACATTTCTCATAACGCCAAATGCTGTTTCTGCCGGAACCCCTCTGTGCCGCAGCTCGTTCCAGATGTCATCCATGCAGCATACGGTGGCAGGAAACGAACAAACACGGTTTTTCACCAGCTCCTGAACGGAATCCCACGCTCCGCATCCATGTGCCAGAGCATCTACACGAATCAGATCAGAAAACCGATTCGGTTGGATCTGGGAGAGAAGTTTGATCATATAAGGGTGGTCAAATTCCGGAACTCCAAGCACGCCGGCCGAATAACCAAGAATATCCTCTGCCGTTAACCCAAGCGCCTTGGGAGAAGAAAACAATGACAGGATTTTTTCGTCATCAAAGGGGATTTCGGCAGGATCGACTCCGGTCAAAGCCTGCAGATCATGAAGCCGGGTCGGAGTTGAGCAACCAAGCTCAGACAATTCAAGGAAGCTGTTCCGGAGTGCCCGGCTATCAAAATGCGTTTCCGCAAAAGCCGATTCACCCCGTCTGGGATGGCGCTGCAGCGGTGTAAAGTCAGAAACATCCACATGTTCCGGCAGGAGGAAAAAGCTGCCGGGTCGGTAACTGTGGGCGTGGAATGTACCGGCACAAAGCTTGGTGAGCTGCGCAGCCCGTTGTTTGCTTGTATGTATTTTCTGATCGTCTAAATAATCGTGAATCAGTCCATAAGTAATCGGATCGTCTATTGTATCGGCGCTGACTCTCCACATGGTTCGGATTTCTCCTGCACGGAGCATCCGATCTTTGCCAAGCATGTCCATCGTGTATCTGTGAAGCTCCAACACATACTCTCCCGAAAAGTTTATCGATATTTCGGGGTTATCTTCCCCATGCAATCCCATAAAGGTTTCAAACGGAATGCTCAGGCCATCCTTTTGCAGCGGCGCTCCGCAGCAAGGGCAGCATTTGTCCGGCAAATCAAAGCCCGTGCCGCCATAGGCTTGCAGGACAGTCTCGGACTCAAAATCCGTGTGAAAGCACTTTGTACAGCGATAATGGGACGGCAGGGGATTTCCGTCAACGATACCCAACAAATACGCCGCAAAGGAAGCTCCCAATGTGCCCCGTGGCACAACACAGTAACCCTTTGAGATCGATTTTTGTACGATTTTCTGCACCAAAAGGAGGCTCTCGCCGTAACCCCTGCGAACGATGGTTTCCAATTCCCGGTTCAGCCGGGATGCTACAACCTCCGGGAGCGGGTCCCCGTATAATGCATGGGCATTTTCGGTGCAGATCTTTCTCAGCATGGAATCGCTGCCCGGTGCAGACAGGAGATGCCGCCCTGACGGAATCGGTCGGATCGCTTGGATTTTATCCGCGATCCGATTTGTATTTGTAATGACGACTTCGACAGCCTTTTCTTTGCCGAGATACCGAAATTCCTGCAGCATTTCTTCCGTAGTTCTGAAATGCGGAGGGATTGCATTTTCTGCCGTTTCCACGCCCTTCAACCGGCGGAGAATTTTCCATCCCAGTGCATCCTTGGCCTCTAACAGATATGCATTGCCGGAGGCGATCACCGGAATATGCAGCAGGTCACCCAGCTCAACGATTTTTTGATTCACGGTCTGTACCCGAGCCGCAATCTCCGAATCGTCACAGAAAACAGGCTGGATTTCCAGATAATCGTAAAACGCTGTGATCTTTTGGAGTTCCTCACCGTTTTTTCCATCCAGTATTGCCTGAAAGACTTCCCCATCCTCACCGGCACTGCCCACGAGAAGCCCTTTCCGATAGTTTGCCAGTTCTTTCTCTGATACTCTCGGGTGAGATGCGGCGGCGGGTCTCCCGCTGCAATCGGTGATCAAATGATAGAGATTCCGTTTTCCGATTTCGTTTTGCACCAGAAGAACGATAGAATATCCGCCCTTATCCCGGGATTCCGGCGTGGGGCGCAGGAGACAAGTCTCCATCCCATAGATGACCTTGAAAAAGTCCTGTTCAGCACCAGGATCTATTCCATTTGCCCGGCACTCCTTGGCTGTTGCGTTCCACAGCGATTTACAGGCCTCCGCTGCCTCCGGAAAAGCATAGGCAACACCAACGTCGGTGATGGCCACGGCGGACATAGCTCCTTCTTTGGCAGCTTTTATGATTTCTGCCGCACTGTTGACGGCTCCGACACTGCCAAGCTTCGTATGGCAGTGTAGTTCCACCCGCGTCCCGGTATCCGTATTGCTGTGATTCATCCTGTTTGCACACCCCTTCTCTTGATTTCATATCGATTTTACTCCAGGGCATCTCCTGTTTTTGCCCCATGCCATGGGGTATTCTTTTTGCAGAAGGGAGTGAACAACATATCATGAAAGATAAACATCAGCCGGCGTACATTTTATCCCGCTCTGCTGCCGAAAAGCTGCTGCAGGACGGCTTCCCACACAACACCTTCGTCATCAGCTTCTATGATCCCCCATCCAAGCGAACCGGGCAGGTATCCCAGCCGCTGGATTACAGGGGAATGCCTCTGGATGTATTTTATGTTCCGCTGCATGACATTGACCTTGAAATTCTGGGAGAATACGGTCTCTCCTTCGACACTTATTTTCCGGAAGCGCCCGCTCTTGCCGCATTCATTTATGACGCCATGGAGAACGGAGGGAACATTGTCTGTCAGTGCGAGTATGGGCAAAGCCGCAGCGCCGCCTGTGCCGCCGCCATTCGGGAGCATTTTTACGGGGAGGGCATCGAGATTTTTGCGGATTACCGTTACTACCCCAACCAACTGGTTTACAACAAGCTGAAAGCGGCGCTGGATGAGGAAAAGCTTCGCAGGGAACGGTGATGGATATGGGCTATGGCAGACGGCAAGAGACACAGCGGAGGCTGAAAAAAGTGTACCAAGTAGGCAAATACGGGGTCGACTATGACCAGCGCCGGGGTTATTACTGTTTCAGTCCTCGACCTCTCGGCACAATGCGGACGCTCCGGAAGCTCTCCCGGAAGAAAGTCCGGCAGTTTAAGGGGGACATTCCGCCGGGCGCTGCCTACCGCCGCCTGTATGATTACTGGTGGAACATCAATTGAGGATGGGGAAAACAGATGGACATTTATCGTTTTATAGATTCAAGCGCCATGCGGGCGTACTTAAAAGAGCAAAACTACCCGTTTTCCACTCAGGAGGCGGCTTTTCTGGTGTACAACTGCAAAACCGCCACACTGGCGGAGAAAGCGCAGGCATGGGAGGAGATCATTCGCACCATGCCCAATTGCTCTGTCGGAAAAACATACAACCGGGAGAAAATAACGGATTTCCACGCTTTCCTGCGGCAGTGTATCACCCTGCTGCCCCGGCAGGCTTTACATTTTCAGGAGGCAGACGGCTGCGTCTATCTCTATGAGGATGCCAGCTTTTCCGAAAAAGCGTACCGCGCGGAAAGCAGGCCGTTTGGCAGCTATGACCGCTGCCGGGAGGCTTGCATGGAACAAATGCGGGAAGAAGGCTGGGATCGCACCCGCATCCGAAAATATAAATTGGATAAAACGGAATATGACATTGGGGATGCGTGCTACCTGAATGTAAACGGAGATGTCTTGTGCTGCGATATCTATGGCGAGAAAGGGAAAGCCTATGAACCTCTTTCTGTCTTTGAGGAGATGTGGATGGAATTTCCCACACCATTCCATGCCGGTGATTTGGTCTATGCCCCTACAGGCGGTGTGTGGAAGCCCTTTGGCTGACAGATATTTCTACATGGGATTCGGAGCGTATCCGGCAGGAACTTCCGGTCATGGTGTATTCGGCAGGCTTCCTGTTTTTTCGGAATAAGCAGTTGGCTCGCTGCCGGGAGTTTGGCTGCGGTGACACCATGGCAAGAGGATATACCATGGGAATGTCATCGCAAGACACGATCCCCTATTTGTATCGTGACGATTTTCCCTTTTGCAATTATTGGGAGCTGGAATTTTACCCCAAGCCCCTCAGCGGCGCCCAGCGCCTTTTGCGGCCGGTCAGCAACTACCTGAAGGGCAACCACGATATTGAGCTTCTGGTCAATACCTACTCGGTGCTTCTTCAGCAAGTCATCTTGGAAACGCAGCTAAGCGCCTTGCAATATGTGTACACAAATGAAGCCCTGTCCGATGCCGGCTTGCCGGAGGCGGACGCAGGCAAATAGCAAAAGGACCGGCAGCCCTGCCGGCCCTTTTGCTATCCCTCGTTTCACAGCTTCAAATCGCAAAGCACCTCATCGACCTTATCGCCATAGCCGGGGTCTGCATGGATCTTTTCCGAAAGCCCCTTCATAAAGCTGCAATTTTTCGGCAGCTCACCGGTGAACACCTCCGCCCGGTACAGAGGAGAAATCTGGCGATAGAAGCTAAACTGATATTCCATGGCATAGTAGTGGCCATGCAGCAAGGCACCCTGGCCAATACTGCCATTCAGATTGGGAAACAAACACCACAGACCGCAGCAGCCACTGTGCACCTGAATCAGCAGGCAGTAAAACGGCATCGGGGTGTAGGGACGGCAGTCGATGCGCAGAATATCCCCCGGCTTGTATGGTGTGGGAAGGATGAGATCGTTGCCGCCAAAAGCCCGTGCACAGCGGGGATCGATACCCGGCATTTTCGGCCGCTGTATAAAATACTGCGGCTCTCCCTCCGGCGAAAGAATGTAGGTGCGTACCGCAATGGGAAACCCATTCGAGAGTGGTTTTGCATTCCAGTCATACAGCTCCATAGTCCAGAACTGCGTTGTCCAGTTATCATCGAATTCGGCACGATAGGCGCGGATGGACTGCCGTGCCTCCGCCAGACTCCGCACGGCGAACGGCCCGTCCAGCGTGTCCACGCTGCGATCTTCCTCGTTATATCCCATGAGCTCCACGATAAACTGAATGCCGGGAAGTTCAGCGCTTTCCAGCGGTTCTTGTGCCGTATCCAATGCAGACAGCATTTCCTCCACGTCATGTCTCTCTTCTTCGGATGCTTCTACCTTCAGCCGCAGCAGCAGCTCCCGCTTCCGGTACAGGCTCACCGGCGCACCGCAGATGATCTTGGCATATGTCGCACAGTTGAGCTTCTCCGGCGGTGCCAGCAGGTACTCTCGCAGCTCCGGGGACTCCAACAGGGATAGGATTTCTTTTTTCAGTTCATCGTTCATTTGTCTCGCCTCCTAATAGAGAGTCTATCGAGGCAGGTGAGACAAAAAGAGGACACCGGGAAGAAAATTCCCGGTGCCTCAAAAGATTGCTGGTTACTTGTGCGTTGCTTTTGCCTTTTCCCACTCAGAAAATTCCCACTTTAACGCATTGGGTACTTTTGACTTTATCTCTGCTTGGCACCGCAAATATTCTCCGTAATCTGTAATTTTACTCCATGAGTAGTTGCACTTTTCTGCGGAAAATGGCTTGTTGTTAGGCATATGAAATCCGTCATACGCAGGTAAAAGAATATCGAGCTTATTGACGATTGGGTCAGCGATATACCGGTCAATCGGAACATGGAAAAAAACCCAAACGTTATCCAGCACAGCATTGTCCTCGATATCGTATATACAGGCGTATTTCAAGCCCATATTGACCCATTTTTGCGCTTTGCCGACGGTAAACTTATGGTAGCCTTTGCTGGCATAGAATGCGGATATCTGATTGCATAGCTTCTGATGCCCCTCGTCGAAACCTTTCTGGCTTTCGGCATGAAATAACTCCTTGCGACAAAACGGAATAATTATGGTTTCAATACAGTCATTTCTTACACAAACCGGGCGATCACTCAGAGATTTCCCAATTCCGGCCAGTGGTGCTCGGGAAACATCAAGATAGGCATATGTAAAAGCTTCACAAAGCGTCATTCCTTTTTCAAGAATACAGCCTCGCTTCTTATTGCCGGTCTTTACACTGCCAATGAAAGATGTTTGCTCATCCTGTGTAAACATCATAATGATAACTCCTTTATTTGTATTTCTCCAGTGCTTGTTGCAGCTGGGTTTTTACATTTTCCCGCAGCTTTTTCGGTTCCAGTACCGTCACATCCGGGGCGAAGCTCTGGGCGAAGTGGGCGGCGGACATCTCGTTGGTGTAGACCGAAACGGTCACCGATTCCTCTGTTTCGTCAGAAAACACCACATCCTTGCCGAACAGATCGATCACATCGCCGATCATCGCCCGACAGACCCGGAATACCGCCCGGCAGTTGCCGCTGGAATACATATAAACGTGCTTTTTCATGTAGTCCGCCAAATCCAGCCGGTTGCCGTCTGCTCCTTGCAGGCTTTCAAAGGGCTTGGCACGCTCGTCCAGAATGCGGATGTTGCGGATGCGGTCCATGCGGTAGTTGGAAATATCATCGTACTTGTCAAAATTGCAGATCAGATAGTATTTCCCCTCTTTGGCCACCATCTGATAGGGGCTGACCACATAGTCAGTGCCGCCGTCAGAACGAACCCGGGGGTGCAGCTGCTTGTCCGTGCCGTAGGAGAGATATTCGAAAGCCACTTTCCGCCCTTTGCAGATGGCCTCGTCCAGCAGCTCGATATTCAGGAATAGCTGCTTATTGTCCGATGCGTCACCGGGCAGCCGATTGATATAGCGTACCCGGGAGCGGAAATAGTTGTTGGACAGACCCTCCAGCTTTTTCACCAGCCCCCGGCACTGGCTGTACGGAATGTGCTGAGAAAACAGCAAGCTGTCGATCAGCAGCCGCAGCTCCCCATCGGTGAATTCCCGGCTGAGGTAAAAATCTGAAAGGATGTAGCTCTCCTCCAATTCTCCGGTCTTGCTGTTGGTCACCATGCGGACGGACTCGCTGTATTCAATGTTGTAGCCGGAATCAATCAGATTCATGAGATTCCGCCGGACGGCCTTCCGGTCGGCGGGCATATTATACTCCGTTCGGAGAATGTCCTCGATCTCCCGCTGGCTGAGCCGATGGTCGGCATCGGTGTACTTGCGAAGAATGTCGAGGATATAGAGGATCATCATCTTCTTGGGCTGCTGTGTCAGCATATTATCCCTCCATTAAGTGCAGAAAATCTTCAAAGGGAAACGGCTCTTTCAGAAGTCCCAGACGGTGCAGGGACACGAACCTTGCGGCAGCCGCCGCCTGACAGTTGAGGCTTTCCTGCGGAACAAATACCGGCCGTTTTGCCATTCGATCACCTTTTTTAATTCTATCAGACTCTCCTTGATTTTACAAGCAGGTGTGGGACAAAAACGGGGCATACCGCTTGCTATCATGAGAGCGTGCATACAGCGGGTTGAAAATCGGTATTCTTTTGATGTAAAGGATAAACAACATGAAAAAGGGAATTTTTTGGTGCATGGATTTCGATACGAACCATCCCAAGCTCATAATCGCAGCGGTTGCATGCGACAGAAACGGTTTGACGAATGAGGCGGCAGCGTTCAGCGCCAAATCAGGGGAGAACTTTAACCACAAAGCAGAGTGGAGCAAGCTGGATAAGAGGATCACCCGGGGAAAGCCTTTCAACTATTATCCGAGAGGGCGTGTTGAAATCAAAAACGGCAAAGCGACCATTTTCCTGAATCCCGATCTTCATTCTGAGCCTGTTATCCGGCAAATCTTCGATGCTTTTGAGATTGCAGCAAATAACGGCTTAAAAAGCATCCGGGTTCAGCGTGACGGCTCTTGGCACTACCGATATATCTGTCATGACCCGCTGCAATTGCCCTGATTGCAGCGCCGGACAGCAGGATAAAAATACAGCACCGGATGGGAAAGACTGCTCCATCCGGTGCTTTTGTTCTGCGCGAGTCACAGCGAAGCGGCATTCAAATTGCCCTGCTCCCGCAAGGTAATCGGCCGTCGGAGCTCTTCGACTTCCGTTTCACAGCTCGCCAGTTTTCCTGCATAGGACGGATCCGGTGTATGCACCATCTTCTGCAAATCTATCTTCCTTGCAATTATGCTATCCAAATGTTCTTTGTCTTTATCGCTGAACTTCTGAAAGCTCTTTAATGCATTGATCACACGCCGGGCATTTCCGGCAGGTGCATCCCCCCCATCTGCACCAGATATTTCTGCTCATGGAACACCAACAGAACATACGGCTTTTTCTCGTCCTGCTGATCTGGAAGCGCCAAACGGATGCCTAACACCGTCGGCAGCTGTGCGGTCTTCTGAGAAAAGAGAAGTTCACCGGTCAGCAGCGGCTTGATGCTCTGGTAGAAGAAAAGGCAAAGAAATTGATATTGTGGTGGACTACCCCAACACGAAAAATATCCTTATAGAAGTCAAATACAGAGAAGGCGCGCCAATTGCGGATGATGATGCGATCGTAGAATTGTGTGAAGAATCGTCGGCAGCAATTGTTGTTACAAAGAATGCCGATGATTTTGGCGTTCACAACACAAAGTGTGGCAGAGATTTGCTGCGAATTCCTGCGTTTGCTTTCCTGTATTTGCTGGGGAACGCCGAAAAACACGGATACCGCGGAATGGAACAGTAACATGCTCCGCATTTTGTCCCGCTTGTCCCCATTGTCCCGGTGTGTCAGGACAAACGCCGCAAAAATGCACCACGCCTCAAAAGCATGGTGCATGGTATCCACGAGCGGTAGGTTTGCCAAATCAAGTGGATGTAACGGATTTCCGTTACATGCACATTTTTTCGGTACGGAGCAGGCTTTCGTTTGCTCCGTTTTTTTCACTGGGATCGGTCGATCTGCTGGGATCATATAAATACAAAATTTTGCAAAAAAGCGAGGTGACGCCCGTGGGCGTCACCTCGCCGGTGCATTAAATGGAACTCATTATATTTAACAGGCTCTGGTAGCTGTCCACCTCGTGGTACACCACATTGCTTGAGGACATCGTGCCAAACAGCTTCTTTGCACAAGAGATCTTCGCCTGCTCGATCGGGCGCAGCTCAAGGCTCTCCATAGAACCTTTCGTTTCTGCTATGAAGAAAATATGCTTGACCGTACCTTCATAGAAAGCAATTGCCCAGTCCGGCGAATAGTTGCCCACCGGCGTGGGGATCTGGAAGGTTCTCGGCAGCTTAGCGTAGACGCACACCTCGTCCGCCGCATCTAAATCTTCTGCAAACTTTCTTTCAATGCTCTTGTCGGCAGAGCCGTCCGTAAACACATAGTCCTGAATGGCTTTCTTTGCGAGGAACGCCTTATCAAAGCTCTGCGTTGCCTTTTCAGCCGTGAAGATGGAGCTGTCATATTCGCCCTCAATGGTATCGTAGGAAATATGCTCCACGATCATCGTGGCCTTTTGCTCATTGATGAGCCGGATGACCTTTGTGATGAACTCCTCCGGGTTGTTCTTAAACATATAGAGCTTGTCCACACGGATGCCTTGCAGGATCGCAGAAACCGTGCGCCGTGTCAGAACGGTGCCCGCTGCGATTTTTCCGATGAGGTCATACTTGATCTGACTGGTTTCGGCGTGTTTGAGCGTCTGCCTCCGAGTCTTTTCGCCGGTGAAGGATGCCCCACGCTCGATCTCGTACTCATTCATCTCCGTTTTCTGCCGTCCGATGGTGGTTGTGTATTGCAGCTCAGAAACAAAGAGCTTTTCGTCGATATGGGCGATGGCGTTGCGGATCAGCTCGGCGCTGTCAAAATCGACGGTATAAGCGTACTTGTGGTTGATCTCACGCCAAAGCGCCTGAAACTCTTTCTTAGCGAAGTTTTCGTTAAGCGGGTTATCCTTGACCTTGGTTTCGTGACCGTCGGAGAACATATCCTTGAGGACACTATCATCATAGACCGCCTGAATGAGCGTGTGGATACCGTCTGTCATCGGCCCCAGTTCCTCCGGTAGCTCCGCAACAGTTCCGTTCTTAACATCCTGACGGTACTTGTCCGTCACCTTGCGCTTCATATCCACATAGCCGTTCTGAATGAGGTAGAACTCAATGGCATTGGCTTTCTCATCGTCGATAAGCGTCGGTACATCGTCCACCTTGACATATTTGCCCTTGAAGTATTCGCTTGTAGCAACCGTGGGTCTGTCATAAAGCACGGCCTTAATATCCGACTGCAAGTCCGTCACAAAGGTCTTATAGCTTTCACTGGCAACCACCGTCAGCGTGTTGATCTCGTGAACGCTGTCGCCGCAGCTCTGCACATCCATCCGGTTGCCGTCCTGATTGACGCAAAGGCGCAGACCACGACCGACTTCCTGCCGCTTCGCCGTGTTGCTGTCGGAGTGCTTCAGAGTGCAGATTTGGAACACATTCGGGTTGTCCCAGCCCTCACGCAGTGCGGAGTGGGAGAAGATGAACCGTGTCGGCTCGTCAAAGGACAGCAGCCGTTCCTTGTTTTTCAAGATCAGGTCATAGGCTGAAACATCTTTTTCATCAAAACCCTCTTTATTAGCCTTGCTGTCCACGCTGCGCCCAGTTTTCTTGTCGATGCTGAAATAGCCCTTATGCACCCGGCTTACATCGCTGCAGGTGGATTTGAGATACTTCTGATATGGCGTGTCAAACATCGTAATGTACTCATTCAGAATAGCAAGATACTCCTGCTCAAACATCACGCCATATTCGCCAAGCACCTCGTCGCCGTTTTCATCATACTGGCGGTACTTTGCCACTTCGTCGATGAAGAACAGGGAAAGGCACTTGATGCCCATATGAAAGAGCTTTTCTTCTTTCTCAAAGTGGGAGAGGATAGTTTCCCGAATCTGAATGCGGCGCATATCCTTTTCGGACACATCGCCCACCACATCACCGGCTTTGATGACTTCGCCGTTGGTGAAGGTCACGGTGCCACGCAGCGGGTCAATTTCGGAGATGGTGTAGCCCTTGTACTGCTCCATTTCCTGCGAAACGAAGTAGAGGTTGCTATCGACACCGAGAATACGGGTTTCCCGGTTGATGGACTTGTTATAACCGATCTCCAGCTCAATTTTTGCCATCGGCGGCTTCTTGCTGGAAAGAACAATCTGCTCAAGGTAGAGGTAGCTGTCCGTACCACGGAAGTTCTTGACCTCAAAGCCCTTGACCTCGATTTTCTTGACCAACCGCTTGTTGAAGGCGTCCAGCGCATCCAGCACATAAATAAGATTGTGCTGCTTGGCGTGGGTAGCCGAGTAGTTGAGCGAGAATAGCGGATTGAAGTTCTTCAGTGCCTTCTGCGTCACATCGCCGCCCATCTTCTGCGGTTCGTCCAAAATGATGATTGGACGGTTTGCCTTGATAACATCGATTGGGCGGCGGGAGCCAAATTCATCCCGTTTGGAGTAGATGATACGGGCTTCTTTGCTCTTACCGTCCTCTTTCAGCGAGGAGGCAAACGCCTGCGTGTTGATGATCATCACATTGATGCCGGAGCTGCTCGAAAAGTTATCCAGTTGGTTCAGGTTGGAGCTGTTGTAGATGAAGAAGCGAGCTTTCTTGCCGTAGTGCTCCATAAAGTGGTCTGCGGTGATTTCAAAGGACTTCTTCACGCCCTCACGGATCGCAATAGAAGGAACGACCACAATGAACTTGCTCCAGCCGTACTTCTTGTTCAGCTCGAACATCGTCTTGATATAGACATAGGTTTTTCCCGTGCCGGTTTCCATTTCAATATCAAGGCTGCAACGCCCCAAATCTTTGACAAGGGAAGCAGAGAGCTTAATATTGTTCTGACTCTGCAAGGTCTGAATGTTGTGCAGAAGCTGCTCATCGGAAAGCTCAACGGCTTCGTTTTTATAACCGGTATCGTTCAGCGGATCGATGACTTCAAGCTCCTCATCGGACATACCGAGGGTCATCTGATACGGCTCCGCTTTCACCTTGCCTCGGTCACGGATATAGCTTATCTTGTCGTGAAAGCCCTGCCCCTGAAAGATACGCACAACGGCATCCACCGCATCGGTTTGGTATTGTTGTATTTTGAAATTAAACTTCATGCTTTTGGTTCACCTCTTGCTCCAGCATCAGGAAACGATCAAAATCGCTTTCATACAGTCTATCCTGAATGATGCGGTACTTTTCATATTCCGTTTCTGCATGTAGCTTTGCCTGTTCAGCGCTGATTTTCCCCGGGCCAATCAGCAATTCATTCCCGTTAAACTCCAGAAAACCATCCAGCCGTTTCGCCCAATCCTCCATGCTTATGGGGATTTTTCGCTCGGCCTGCAACTCGGCATAGTCCAGATACAGGGATACGATACGCTCCATATATCGCATTTCTTCTTTGCTCAGGTAGTTCTTTGCAACCGACACATCCGCTTTCAGAATTTTCCCCTCCGGGGCATTTTCCCATGTGGTCAGACCCATGTGTTCTTTAGCGGCATCTGCCCGCTCCACGATCAGCTCGGCTGCGGTATGGCGATGAACCGCAAAGTGCATTTTATTCTGCACCGTCTGGAAAAACAGCCGTGTTGTCTTTGCGTCCTTGTCATAGTCAAAGGCCGTGGCATACAGGTCTGTGACCTTCTGATAAAACTTGCGCTCTGACAGGCGAATCTCACGGATGAGCTGTAACTGACGGTCAAAGTATTCATCCGTAAACATATGCCTTTTTTTCAGGCGGTCAACATCCATTGTCCAGCCCTGAATGGTATGGTCTTTGACGATTTGCCCCGCCCATTTGCGGAACTGCACGGCTCGCTGGTTGTTCACCTTGAATCCTACGGCGACAATCGCCTGCAAATTGTAGTGGTTTGTGTTGTAGTTTTTCCCGTCGGCGGCAGTTATTAAGTATTTCTTAATAACTGCTTCCTTCCGCAGCTCTCCATCTTCAAAAATTCGTTTTAGATGCTGGTTTATCGCCGCAACAGATACATCATAAAGAGCCGCCATCATCTTCTGCGTCAGCCAAATATTCTCATCCTCATAACGCATTTCATAGCTGGCATCGCTCTCGCCGGTGGAGGCCACAAAGGTCAGATATTCCGCTGCCGAACTCTTTGGCAGTTTAGCATCCGCAGCGAGAGGGAAGGCGCTTTTTTTATTCTCCAAGTTATCACAGATCCTTTCATCCAGTTAGAAATTTTTGCGGTATCAGGCTGTAGGCGGCGAGGATTTGTCCGAAGTCATTCACAAATAGGGGCGCATAACACGACATTATTCTATTGTTGTATCTTTAAGTTGAATTCCATAATTCGTCAGCCTTTATGCCTAACACCCGAAACACAACGGCTTTATACCGCCGTTCATGTTCATCCCCTGCAACGAGACCAAGCATATTAAACAGTCTAGAAACCGCCCAAATATTAGAATCGTACTCATCAAAATAAACTGCGACATCGTATATAGCTTTAAGCGCATCGAGAGCTTCTTTAATACCATTTTCAATTTCTTCGGAATCAAGCTTAGGGGGGGACTCCGGCTCTAGGCTATTCAATCGTTTCATTTTTTGAATTTCATCCAATGAATATCCTTGAATAACCGAGCGCTTACTTTTGCAATGGACATATAAATTCCTTGATTTAACGAGTGATTTAAGCCTATAATAGTGTGCGTTTCCTTTATCTAATCGGCCACTTTTTAGAATAAACCTTGCTATCAGTTCAAATTTGCCCAGTAAGGATAACTTATCAAAATTTTCATAGAAATCGGAGTCTCCCAAACATGCTGCTGCATAATCATTGATAAATGCTTCGATTGCCATTGCTGAAAAAACTATCGTAGACACAACAGCTTTGTTCATAGAATCGTACTCACCGTAATAATCCCAAGAATATCCAGCCTTCCTTATTTGCTCATATGAAACTGTAGCATTATAATACGATTCCATTGCTATTTCGCAGTATATATGTGCAAAGCAATTTTCTCTCGCTGAATTAGGATAAATGTTCTCTGCCATGTCACAGCACCTTTCTTACGGTGTCGGGGCTATAGGTGGCGAAGATCTGATCGAAGTTGGTTGCCACGCTGTCGTTTGCCATAGAGCTGTCACGCATTACGAAGTAGTAGGGCTTCTGCTTGGCAATGGCCGTAATGACTTCTTCATCAATGTTTTTGTCAAAGCAAGCGACCAAATACCCATCCTCAACATCAAAGTAAGAATAACTCCTCTTTCCTACTTTCTCACTCCTAACTTGAATTTTGCTGCTAAGCAAAATTCCGAGATCCAGCATCACTTGGAACAGCAGATCCTCCGGCGTTCTGTCCTCTTTGATGTTGTCCTCAAGGCGGGATAATAGACTGGCTTCATACTCAGCGGGGTTATAGTAAACCTCTTTCATATTGGAGATATCGCACTTGAGCACCCTGAAACCAACGTCAATGGGGGCGCGCGACTCAGGCCGCTTTTCTTTCGTGGACAGTTGCCCCCCCCCCCACGGACATTATCGTTTTTCCCGCACGACGGATGCGCTCCTTGCCGATTTCGCAGATATTTTTATACCCAGCTTTATAGGCTTCGCTCTTTTCGTCGGTCGCTTCGGGAAGCTGAACCATAATGAACTTGCGGTGTCCGCCATCTTCTGCATTCAGTTGCATAACGGCGTGGGCGGTAGTGGCAGAGCCGGAGAAAAAGTCAAGAATAATGGCAGATTTGTCACTTATCGAACTAATAAAGGTGCTAATTAGATCAACGGATTTTGGATAATCGAAATACTTTTTTCCACCAAACAACTTCTGTACTTCTGAATCCCCATTAGAAATATTAGTAACAATGTCTTTCAACAGCGTAGTGTTGAAATCACGAATACGAGTATAAATCTCATATCCTCCATTTGAGGTTGGCAAAACGATTAGATTATAGCTTTCGTTAGCAATTTTCGGTTTTGACCAACGCCAAGCATGATATTTATGAATTCCATCTCCATTTTTGTGAGGAAGTAATTCAATAAATCCTTTTTTGACTTCTCCAATATTCCCAGTGATAATCTCCTCTGTATCTGGGTTGTAAAAAATAGAGAACACCAAATTGGGTCGAGTTTCTTCATTGAATTTACGATTATGGTTATATAAAGTGTCTCCAACCGCAAAAGAACCATATGGATCTTTCCTTATATCTTTGTTGAATCCTTTGTAACTGTCTGGCATTTTTTCTTTGGCAAAAGTTATATCTATCGTTAAACTATAAAAACTCTGAACATTTTTGCAGTATACAAAAACGCTCTCCCAAGTTTTTGCTGCACCGGATCCAGAAATTTGACGACCTGTAATATTGGATACCCATGCAATTTGATTGATGTAATTGCTGGCGCCAAAAATTTCATCGCAAATCTTTTTGATATTGGACGATTCATTATCATCTATACTGATAAAAATCACACCATCATCAGACAACAAATCCTTTGCCAACTTTAGACGAGGATAAATCATATTCAGCCAATCGGTATGAAAACGCCCATTACTTTCAGTATTGGGAACAAGTCTATTGCCGTTTTCATCAAACTGTCCACTGTTAGCAAGATACTCCTCCGTGCTCTGAGCAAAATCATCTTCATACACAAAGTCATTTCCTGTGTTATACGGAGGATCGATGTAGATCATCTTGATTTTGCCGAGATAAGTTTCCTGCAACAGCTTCAGCACTTCAAGGTTATCACCCTCGATATAGAGGTTTTCGGTGGTGTCAAAGTCCACGCTTTCCTCGCGGCAGGGGCGCAGCGTCTTATTGATCGGGGCATTGGCAAGAAGAACGGACTTCTTCTTGTCCGGCCAAGTGAACTGATAGCGCTCCTCGTTGCCGTCTACGACAGTGCAGGAAATCTCCTGCATCAGCACATCCTTGTCGATTGCCCGGACGACCTCGCCGTTTTCGTTGATCGTTTCCGTCACGGCGTTGGGAAACATCGCCGCCAACTTTCTGAAATTTTCATCAGCCTTGTTCGTAGTTTGCATTCTTAATTTATCGCTCATTTTTTGCTCTCCTTTACTTCAGGATTTGTTAATACTTCATTCCCATATTGCGAAAGTGAAAATCCGTCGAACTCTTTCTTTACAATTAATGTTTCATTTTGTTCATATTTAGTATCAGATACAATGTCCCCATATGTAAATACAATGGTGTATTTCGACTCGATTTCATTGTTGATTTGCGGCAAAATCATAATCCATTTTTGTTCTTTGTTTAGTGGGAGGCAGAACGGAGGCAACAGTTTTTGGCCGTTTATTTCTACGTTTACCATTGTTGCAGTATTTCCACCGCTATTTAGAAACGTATAGTAAACGACACATTGCGTCGCATTGTATGGGTAGCCGCTAACCTCTAACTCTTTCGGAATTTTACTGCTTGTGCCAAATATCTTTCCAATTTTAAAAATGTACAATACCTTTGGTTCTTTTAACTGGAATAGCCGTGCCCTATCACTAATTAATTCACTATCAGTTGTAATCCATGGTTTATTTGCAATGATTCTTTCTCTAACTTCTTTTTTCTTCTCATGTTCTATTGTAGCTCTTACTGCAACGATTGTTGCTATTGCCCCAATGAGCGCACCAAAAAAGCCTAACAGGCCATCTGCTGACAACTCTATGCATTTTGCAACATTCACGACGCAACTCATATACCAATCACCAACCCCTTTCTCAATATTTGTATCCACTACGCCAGCTCAAACTTCCTTTTGGCCGTTTCTTCGTCTGAGCCTGCTTTTTCAATTTTTCCTGCTTGATATGCAATGCGAGGTTTTCGTCGAGCGATAACTCCTCGTTCCAAACTCCAAACTTCTTCTGCTGATGTCTTCCTACACTTTATCGAAGTTCAATCCACGTGGTTCATGGATGTAATCTTTCGGTGTGTTTCAGTCCGCCTGCATCAGCTTCATATGGCAGATCGACAGTTTACCCCTCGATCTCGGTTGACAGGAAGTCGGCCTGACCGCCACTTTACAAACTCGAAGTCTGACAGGCGGGAAACTCCTTCTGCCAAAGGATGAATCTGCAAAAATGTTTATACTTTAACAGGATATATTCTATCATAAATCCCCAGAAATTACAATCGAATCCGAACAAATTCGCAAAAGCGGCAGCTATTGTGTCGAATTTAGCACCTAATGTCTCGCTCCAATTAAAATTATTGGTGGACAACTGCAAGCGATGAATCCCCAGACAACATTGTCTGTCAAATGCTTCTCAACGCACAGCGCCCCGATGCGGCGGAGCCGCATCGGCAGCGTGTCGAAAAATCTTTTCGACACGCTAGGAGACTGCCAAAAAAGTTCGGAAGACGAGCAACTCACGCCCGTCGGCGTATAGAGATACGGTAGGGCGTGAGTTGCGAAGTAAGTCAAAATTATTATAAATAAATCGGATTTCCACTTGCGAAAGTTCAAAAAATCCCGATTATTTATACTGCCATTCTGCGGCCAATTTTCTTAAAAAAGTGAATCTATTTTGACGGCAATGTCAGTAAGTTAAGCTGACAAATCCTCCTACCCTCAGAAATGAGAGGGTAGGAGGATTTTTTTCGTAATAATTCAAAACAGGGCTTGACAAAAGCATCATTTCGTGCGGCCATTTTGCTAACTTCTGTTAGCAAAATGGCCTTTGTAGTTAGAAGCGTGTCCCGACACGCCAAACTACGAGGAGGCTTACTTATGAATCCAAAAACCGTAAAAAAAGCACTGAAAGATGCAATTCAAGCTATGACAGACTACAAATGGCTCTTCTCCGCAAGACCCGGCAAAGACAATACCAGGAACAGGAAGTTTCCCTTTCAAAAAGTGATTCCCTTCATCCTGGCCTTTAGCGGCGGAACGCTTAACCACGAAATTATGGATTTCTTTGGCTTGGATCCCTCTACGGGAACTTCTTCTGCTTTTATCCAACGACGATCTACAATCCTTCCAGAGGCGTTTGAATCCCTATTCCATGACTTCTCCAGAAGTGTCGACGAAAACAAGCTGTACAGAGGCATCCGTCTTCTTGCCGTTGACGGCTCCGATTTACAGATTGCAGCCAATCCCAAAGGCCCGGATTCCTACTATCCGGGGGTAAACGGGCAGAGAGCATACAACCTGCTGCATATCAACGCTATGTATGATTTGCACCAGCACATTTATGTGGATGCTCTTGTTCAGAAAAGCAGAAAGGCTGACGAATCCGCTGCATTAACTGCCATGGTAGATCGCTCTGCTATTGAAAGTGCTTTGCTCCTTGCGGACAGAGGCTATGAATCCTATAACAATCTTGCTCACATTCAGGAGAAGGGCTGGAATTTCTTGATCAGAATTAAGGACGGCACAGCCGGTATTGCATCCGGCCTTGCTTTGCCAGCCACAGATGAGTTCGATATTCCTTTCCATTTGAAACTGACAAATAAGCAGTCAAATGAAGTAAAAGAACTGCTTAAAGACAAAAATCACTATAGGCATATCACAAATGCCGTCCGATTTGATTATCTGCCACGCACATCAAGAAAGTACGACCCTGCTGTATTCTTTGAACTGCATTTCAGAATCGTTCGCTTTCCTATCTCAGATACCGCGTGTGAAACCATTATTACGAATCTGGATGCATCCGCTTTCCCTTTACATGATATTAAGAGGCTTTATGCGATGCGCTGGGGTATTGAGACCTCTTTCCGCAACTTGAAACACACTCTGGGACTTCTTCATTTACACGCAAAAAAGGTGGAGTTCGTTCTCCAGGAGATTTTTGCCAAGCTCACCATGTACAACTTCTGCGAATTGATTACACGGTCCGTAGTCATCCGGCAGGCACAGAAAACGCATACCTATAAGGTTAATTTCTCTGATGCAGTACATATTTGCAGACAATTCTTCCTTGGAAATGTCCCTCCACCCATTCTTGAAGCCATGCTTATGAGATATATTTCGCCCATTCG
>OIYV01000112.1_pt1 | contig 57606 bp, 70 predicted proteins | sample 1588251 | NCBI WGS metagenome assembly OIYV01 (sample SAMN03283282) | human gut metagenome | biome: human-associated habitat; material: feces | host: Homo sapiens | place: Peru | collected 2012
TCATTAATTTTTGTATTTCTGCAAGTTTAACTCTTTTATCATAGCCATCTTCCATGTTTTGTACTTCTTGCATTGTATCCATAATAAACTTCACTTCATCTGGTTTTAAATCAAAATCTTCTCTATATTTATCCATCCATTCTTTAGATTTATTTTTAACCATTTTGTCATAAGCTTCAGATAATTCAGATTGAGCATATTTAACCATGCCTTCTGGTGTCATTCTTTCCATAATATTAAATGCTTGTACTGTTTGACCTGCAGTTGTTCCTATTTCTCGCATTTTTTTAGCAACCTCTACCATACTATCATAATCACCATTATCAGCATATTGTTTTAACAAAATCCAACCTTCCGCTACATCTGTAGCATTAGCATTTTTACTATCTTGTTTTACCCATCTTAATGTTTCTGAACTACCGCCATCATTTATTTTCTTGAAGGCTTTTTCTAAACTTTCTTTATTTGTCACTTTATCATAATATCTAATATCTTCTTTTGAAAGAATTTCAGCTTTTTGTTCTACATTTAACATATTAACTTTATCTTTAATATTTTTAGCAAAATGACTATCACCATCATTGACTTTATTTATACTTCCTCTTTTAGGTAATATTGGTGTAGTATTAGCATCTTCTTTAGTTAATTTTGATATTTCATTTGGATTTAAAATACTACTTTTCTTAGAACCATTTTTTATATCTTCTCTAATAGGTAATTTAATATCAGACATTTTAGTTTTTGTTCCTGCTGATGGAAAATTATCTTTTAGATAATCATTCCATTCTTTAGTATTTTGGGAGTATTTTTTTGACACATCTTTGAAAGAAATTAAATCTGTATCTTTACCACTTCCAATCATTAAACCATCATAACCAAGTCTTTTTATATATTGCTCCACACCATAATTATTTGAATATAATTTATTTTTTCTTATATTTAACTTCTGTGCTAATAGTTGTTCCCAAATTTGAAAATCATTTTGGGTCTTAAACATTAGAGGATTATTTGGCAATAAATCATTATCTACTTCAAATACTTCCCCATATTTTTTTGCATAGTTTTTATCCAACGTTGTATATAATCCCAATCCATAAAATGCACCATTTGATCCTGTATTTTCGCTCACACCTCTATATGCTTTTACCGCGTTTTTATCATAAACTCTTTTATAGTGCATTCTCAACATCGAATCGTTCTCTTTTAAATTAGTGATATCAATATCATTACCTTCACTATTTTTTAAAAGAAAAGAACTATTATTTAGTTCTTGTGCATTATTTTTATTTATCGGAATAGAATATTTAGTAGTAGATGATGTACTGCTATTGACATTATTGTCTGATTGTGGTATATTATTTGCAACGGAATTGACCAACGATGTGGTGAAAGCATTAGCTGATGTACTACGATTTTGGTCAATTCTTTTTATATTTGTTATGTCATACAACGTTTTTTTATTTTCACTTTTTGCAACATTTACTAACCCAGTAAATAAATTATCACCAACTTTAAATGTTGTCTCATAATAATCCCAACCATCTTTGGCAAATGGATGTCTACCATCATCAGGTTTACTGTATTTGTAATTTGATATTAATAATAGATTGTCCAATTCAGTAGATGCTTTCATTTTTGAACTTTTGGTAGTAGTTGGTAATTGATTTTTAGGATGAGTATATTCATTTGCTGTTTTTGAAGTAACTTTAATATTTTCATTATTCACATTAATACCATTTTCTCTAAAATTATTCAAAATATATTGTTTTGCTATTTTAACTTGCTCCGATATGCTTTTACCTTCAAATATATCCTGATTTGTATCAACTTCAACATATTTATTTCCATTACTATCTTGTTGAATGCTAAACATTTTTTCTTTAAGATTACTTATATTACTATAATAAGCATCTTCCCACATTGTCTTTAATTTTTCAACAAAACTTACATACTCATTAGCACCAGTACCCTTAATTTTTTCTGCTAATTTTCTAATATTATTTAGTATTTTTTTAAATATATTTGGTTTCTTTTCAACAACTGATTGAATAAATTCTCTATTTCCAAATAATTCACCACATACATCTGCTACCACTTCATCAGATACATCATTAGTTTTATATCTTTCTTTTATTGATTCTAATGATTTTTCAAATTCGGGGTCTTGCTTAGCATAATCAAGTATTAATTTTTTCATTTCGCTTGTCGCAATGTCGTGAGTTATCTCGTGAATAACTAAGAATTCAACATAATTATCTGCATTAGGATTTAATTCAATTATAGTCTTACCATTTTCTTTTGTAATTAGTCCATTAACCGATGTTCCTTGTTCATTGTTTATATTAGGATTAAATCTTATAGTGTAACTTTTATCTTTAATTATATTTTCTAGTAATCTAATAGTATTATTTGACCTAGCGGTATTATTTAAATACATACTTGCAGTTCTTCTTAATTCATTTATGTTTGCATTACTACTTTTAACATATTGATAATTACCTATTGGAATACTATAGTTAATATTATTGATACTTGTGGTATCTATATTTTTCAATTTTAAAAGTGCATTACTTATTGATGCGTATTGTTGTTTGGTTAAATTTTTTGTAGTTCTTATTTCCATATTAGGAGTTATTTCGGTTACATAGTTCATTGCGACAGGTATTTTGATGCCTGACTCATTCAACATTTCCTTTATATAATCACCTTTAAAACTTTCTACATATGTATCACTTGTTTGAAATTGTTTTATATCTTCTAATATTTCTGGGTTAATTTTAGATATATCTATTTTTATATTGCTATTTGCAGTAGGCAAGTTAATTTTATTATTAATGGTATTTTCTAAATTTTCAACTTTATCAACTAAATTTTCTATAATTTTTACTTGTTCTTTGTTAATAGCATTATTTTCAATTATTTTTTGAGTTTCTTGCCAGTTTTTTAATGTGTTTAAATCATTTTTTAATTCATTAAGTGTTTTCGTTGCTACTTCGCTAGTTATTTGTTGGGTTTCTAATTGGCTTTCCACTTGTGTTATTTGATTATCTATTTTATTAGTTATATTGGTAGTATCATCCTTTGTAATATTCGAATTTATATTATCAACATTATTTATTTCATTATTTACTTTATTATTTGCTTCAACCAACTTTTCTTTATCAATTTTGGTATTACTGGTATATTCTGCTAAAGAATTATCAGTAACATCGATAGAATTATCGTTTACTTTTAATTTAAAATCCGTTCCGTACTCTTTGTTGATTTTATCAATATTCTTTTGCATTTTACTCATTTTCAACGAAGTAGGTCCCTCTGTTATTCCCATTGTTAACAAGGTAGAGTATGCAGTTAAGGCAATATCATCTAAAGATATCGTTGATAATGCTTCTGATAAATTCTTGTAATCACCTAGAGTAACATGTTCATTGATTGGGTCAAGTATTGTTTGCAACTCTTCTTCAATTAATTCAGAACTAGTGTGAGAAAGAAAATAACTTAATCCTTCATTTTTAAATATTTTGTTGGCTAGCTTACCTATGTTTCTACTTAAGATACTATCTTTACCAGTTATTATCTTGCTAGCTCCTCCTAATATGCTACCAAGTCCCGCTTCTAATGTAGCGTTTATCACACCATATTTTTGTGCTTTTTCTTTATCATATCCTTCAAGTAATTTTTCATTTGTCGCGCTATTAAATGTTGTTGCCCAAGTAACTGCCTCTGACAAATAAGGAACTCCTGTCATATTAGCAATCATTGCAGGTGTCATACTACCAAGAGAACGTGCCGCCGATTGAAGACCTCTTAAAAAGAAATTGGATTCTTCCATTGCTTTGTCAGCTTTTAATTGATTTTTAGATGGTAATGATATTTTATATCCTTTTTCATTCGTATAGTTTTTAGTTGCTGTTGCTTCATTTAATCCGACATTATATTGATTTAAAAGATTAATTTTATCCAAAAATGATATTTCTTGGTTATTTACTTCTGCTTCTTCTTTTTTATACTTTGTCCATAAATTTTCATTTTTTAATTTTTCAAGTTGCTTATATGTATCTGAATTTCTGTACTGATTAATCTTGTCTAGATTAGTTCTTGTATCTTCTTTTGTTTTTTCAAAAACCCTTTGCGTATAATTCTTAGATAAATTATTACTTACGCTATTTGATGGAAGATAGTAATTTGTATTTAAAAGCGAAGATATTGTTTGGTCTCCTAGTTCTTTCCCGGTTTTTATTCCTAGTTGTTGTTTTTCACTGAATGATTTATTTCTCAATTCTTCTAGTTGTTTATTATTTATCTCATACTCATTTGTATATTTTTTTAAATTATCTCTTGCTTTTGCTTTTTCTCGTTCTAATTCTAGGCTTTTTTTGCGATAATATTCCGTTGATTCTAATCCTAATTTTTTTCGTAAACTATCTAGTGTTTGCATATGCCCTCCTATCTACTTCCTCCTCTGCCTCCATATTCCTTAAAAGCTGAAATTATTATTCCTTGTTGATTGCTTGGAAGATTTTTAATCGCTGATTCTATATCACTAGCACTTACATATTTGTTTTTGTCAACTTTTTTAGCTATTTTGTTAAATGCCTTCAAACCACTATCAGTTAGCCCTAGTGGAGTATAATTGCAGTAGTATTTGCCACTTTCTTTGCTTCCAAATGAACCATTCCCTCCACTTTCTTTAACGTTATTTTTCGTGTCCGTTCCGTTTATAATACCATTTGAATTATCATTAAGTGTAGTGCCGTAATTGCTACTTGATTTTTTAATTGATGATGTTCTTGCATTTCGTGATGCCAACTCATATTCTTTTTCTTTTAAAGTGTTTTCAATTTTATCTTGTTCTTGTTGATATTTCATTGTTTCATCATATTGTCTTTTATTTTCTTTTAACTCATTCATATCATTAATAACACTATTATATTGATTTTGTCTATTCCAATATTCATTTTCTATGTTTCTATTATTGTCTAGCATATTCATTTGTAATTGATTATTATATTGATTCATTGTTGACATATTGTTTAGTTTTTCTTTAAGTGTATTTAGTGCTAGTTGTGCTATAGATGAGTCGCCAGTTAACTTTGCTTTTTCAGATTGATTTAAGTATTCTTGATATGCCTTTTCTCTACTTTCTGTAGCAGTTTGTTGTCTGTTTTTCATAGCGTTTTGTGCCATTATACGCCCTGTTTCACTAAGAGATTGATTAATGCCACTATAATCTTGTTGTGCTCCTAGAAGTTCGTTTTTATACCTTCCTTCTAATATGTCATTTGCAGTTGCTAAATTATTTATATTTTGATTAACATTATTGTTTATTCTGCTCGTTTCATTTTTATTAAAATCATCTATTTGATTTATTTGGTCCTTTGTTAAATTATCACTTTCATTTACAAGTTGATTATAAACTTCTGTCGCTTTTTTTATTTGTTGTTCTCTTTGGTCATATATTTCATTTTTCATATTCAACTCCTATTTATATTTTTTTGATAACTGATAATACTTTTCGGCAAGAGCATTAGATATTTTATCTTGTGATTTTTGATATGATAAATTCTTATCAAATTGTCTTTTTTGTTCTTCTTGCTCTTTTTCAAAATTAATTTGATTTACAATATCCATATATCTTGAATAGTAATCATTTTCTAATTGTTGTGTTGTGGATAATTTTCCTAAAGTTAAATCGCTATTATACTGAAATTCTTTTAGTTGTGCTTCTAGTCGTTGTTTTAAAACATCTAAACCATATTGTGCAATTGTAGAATCGTTTTCCAATCTTGCCTGTGACTTTTTATTTTCAAATTCTTGGTATGCTTGTTCGTTATTTGCCCTAGTACTAGCTAATTTTTCTTGAGTTTTAGCAAATTTATTAATGTTTGTATATTCGGCATATCCACTGTTATTTAATCCGTTACTTGCCATAACCTCGGCATCGACTCCATATGGATTAATAGATTTTTGATAATCACTATTTATTGTTTTCATATTATTTTGATATGTTTTTTCTGCTTGTTTTTGTTGCTGATTAATTAAATCTATATTATAATCAGTTGTTCTATTCGCCAAATCTACGTTTGTATTGTAATATTGGTCTAAATATTTTTCGTTTTGTTTTGTTATTTCTTCATTGTTGTGTATTAATTTGTCATAAATGTTTGTTGCGTTGTTTATGGAATTGGTTTTATTAATTTCATTTTGCTTAATTCTATCATCGTTTTCATATAACACTTGTATCACCTACCTTTTTAAATATCCACCTATAAACACTTCTAAAGTGCATAAAAAAAGTCCAAATGGCTTATTTGAACTAAATATTAACTGTAATTTTTTCCATTTTTTTCTTTTAATTCTTAAAACTATATACTCTTTACTATCAGCAAAATTTCCTAATTCCTCTGTTTTTGTGTCTGCTATTGTTTTGACATTAATTGTAGCTCCTTTATTCATTACGTTGAGCACACACCCATTTTTATTTGTTGTTTTTCTATATGCTTCATATCCAAATGCATCGCTTGGCGTGCTCCATTTACTTTGAATCTCTTTTCCATCATCAGTTGTTCCTTCTAATATATACAACTCTCCGTTATCATTTCCTAAGTATAAATTATTATCTTTTTCCTTTATAAAAGTAATGTTGTAGGGCAATTCCCAATAATACCATTCATATTCTATACTGATATTCTGAAATCTCTGTCTCGAATCAGCTAAATATACTTTACTATTTATCAAAATTAATAAATATCCTTTATATTCAACTATTTTTGCATTTTCATACCCAGTTTCATTAACCATCTTTTTGTCAACATTGCTTGAGCGATGTGCTAGTAATCGTTCAGCTTGAATATCGCCACTTATTGCTTCTAAACCATAATTAGATAAAAAAACAATATCATCCGCAAAATTTATTCCTGTTGATAAACATCCTGTTGATATATTTGACTGTTGTTTTGGATATACTTTTCCATAATCATAGTCAATAGTTGGCGAATGATAAAAAACACTTGAATTCGATTGATTTTGCTTTTTTAAAACCCATAAACAATTGTTGCCAGGTACTATTGCTTTTATTGGTGTTAAATCACCCTCATTATAATAATTTTGGTCTGACACATATCTTGGGTCCTCTAATTCACAATAAAACAGTACATTTGGATAATCTTGATTGCCACTATAAAAAATTCTATTATCAAACATTGTCAACATATTACATTTCGTTATTTTTTCTTTATTGCCCGAAATCGTTTTGCTAAATTCTATAACAACATTGTCCTGACCATCAGTTAATGGCGTAGTTGGTGCTACTGAAAATGTTATTATCCCGTTTTGTCTATCTACTGTAAAGCCATTATTTTCTAGCATTGTTATACCATTAACAGTTGCAACTACCGAAGTACTATCAATTTCATTTGTGTCTAATTGATATTTAATGCTTTCTCCATCTGCGACAAATGAATTCTTTCTTTTTGGGGTTAATAGATTAATATCTTGATATGTAGTTCCTGCTCCAGTAGGTAATTTTGATATAGTTGTTGTCGGTACAGTACCCTCTACTTCTTTGATTGTTATACCATTGTATTCCAAATAATTTATCCCATCTTTAATAAACATGACATTATTAAAGACAAACATTTGGCTTTCAATAATATTCATATTATCAAATAGTTCTGTTAAATTTTCTGATTTCGTAGGTTTTTCGGGATAATTGTTCCATTTGTACAGTTTTGTCCCACTATGTATTATTACTTGTGTCACATCTTGAACATCATAAAAATAAATACCATTGATTTTCAAACCAAAGTTTGCTAATTGTATCATACCTGGTCTTGTTTCTATCCCTTTGCCTTGAGCATTATTATAATTTTTCCACATATTAACAGAATCTGGGCTTCGATACGTTTTTACTTCTTCATTTGAGAAATCAACTCCTGAAAAATCCTGATATATTCTAGATTTGGTTTCTACATCATTTGTAGGCAAGCTCATTTTCTACCTCCTACTCTACCCATACAAAGCCATTTGTATTTGCATTATTTAACTTTTCTTTTAATTCCTGATATTTATATTCATACACACTATAATTAGCCGATATATCAGCCTTTAAAATAGCACTAGCTACTCCATAAACTAAACATTCCAAAGCATCTCTTGATAATTCCAGTTCTTCATCTAAACTTGTTTCTTCACCAATTTTTTTGGGATACTTATCGTAAATCATTGTAACTATTCCTGTATAATTCTTATCAAATATTATTTCATTCCCGATTACTTCAAAATCACATTCTTTTACTTTATCTATTTTGTATAAATCACTAGGCTTTGCCATGACGTTTGTTTTTGTCGTATCAAATTCAACTTTGTTCTTTATTCTTTTTATTGTTGACAATTCTACTTGAATATTGTCTATACAATGTTTTATTTTATTTGCAATATCAGGGTCATTTGTCAAATCTGTATCATTTTCCTCATCATATTCCTCAATCAATGTTAAAACTTGTTTTAAAACTTGCTCTAGATTCATTATTCATCACTCCTATAAGCATCTTTCATAGCTGTTAAATCACGTTGTATTTCATCAAGTGTTGCCATTTCATATGGTGGAATAACATACCCTTGGTGTTCATCCCATACTAGTATTAAACCTGTATGCAATTTTTGTATTACTGTTCCGTTTTCTTGTGTTACAATTTCTTTTTCTTTTCCATTTATTATCATTTTTGTTTTTCTCTCATCTTTTATTGTTGTTGTTAATACTAAATTATCTAATACCTGATGTACTTTTCCATCTTCTGTTGTTTCATCAAATTTTAATGATTTGTTTACTTTCCTTCCAAAGTATTGTCTTAGGCTTGGCTTTAGCGTATAATATTCTACTTTTTCTTTCATTTTCATTCCTCCTAGGTCGTGTTTATAGGAATTGCACCTATTTTATACTATTAACACGAAAAAAGAGAGATTTCTCTCTCTTATTAAAGACTTGTTTTAATACATACAACTTCTTTTGGTCTTACTAGTATACCACCATATACATATAAACCTTTTTGTGCTGTTTCAAAACCATCTTGTACTTCATAATTAACAACCTTTTCAATTTGTTCACAGAATGCAACTGCTTTTTTTGTTCTTAAGAAGTTTAATACCTTTCCGTAACCACTAATTTCATAATATGAACTTAAACTTGATTTTGCTGGCGATGTAACTTCTGTATAAACATAAGCATTTGCCTCACCACTTCTTGTGAAATATGTTTTTCCCTCAATAATATCAGTATCGCTAGTTACTTTATAAGTAGGGTCTAGTTTAGGCAATAAGTTTTCAATGGTAATTAATGCATTACCATACTTTCCTATAATACCTTTCTTAGCCATTTCAACATTGTTTGTGTAAAGTTCAGTTAAGTTTTGTCTTATCTTACTGAAATATGTTGGGTCATTTTCAGAATATAGTTCAGTTGCTTGTGGTACATTGTTTTGATATAGTTTTACAAATGCATCTTCTAATTTTTCAATAGCAGTATTCTTTGTAACATTTGTTGCGTCAACAACTTCAACTTTACCATCATTAACACCATTTGCTACTAATGTTGCAACATATTCATCGCCTTTTTCAGATAATGCTTCTGCTCCTTCTTGGCAAATCGCTAGTAATGCTCCTGGTACTGTTTGTGCTTTATCAACGTGGTCTATTCCAACATTGAAGTAATACATTTGGTCCATTTCAAATTCTTGTTTAGTTACACTTGTTGGGTCTCTTTTAATTGTTACTCCAGGTGTATATTTTCTTACTGTTGGTTTATCAGCATTTAATATAATAACCTTTCTAGAATTATGTGTATCTTTTTGATACTTGAAATCACTATGATTTCTTAGAGAAGTAATTGTTTTAAGAGCCTTCTCATACCCTTGATGCCATATTGTTTGTCTTGCATCTTCCATATTTTATCATTCCTTTCTTTCTTATTTCCATTTTGCTTGAGAAGCAAGCACTTTTTCAAATACTCCAGGTTTATCCCAGTCTTCTTGAGTTAGTTTTTGTACTTCTTCAGGAGTATAATAATCTTTTGTTTTTACACTTTCAGATTTCATAGAGCCTATTTTTTTTGGCTCTTCTACTGGATTTAAACTCGTATAGTATTTGACTATATCATTTAGATTTGTTTCTTTTTTAAACTGCTTTTCAAAGTTTTGAAAATCTTTATTATCTAAAATTGATATATCTATACCTTCTTTGATTAGTTCTTGCCTTCTATCGTTATCAGTAACTTTTTCATACAATTTTTTGTATATTACTTTTTCTGTAGGAGTCATGTCTTTTACATCTATTTGTAAAAGTCTATTTAATTCCTCTCTCTCTTCCCCTGCTTGAATAATATCATCTGCTTCTGCTGTTCCTAGGATTTCAATTTGTCTTTGAGTTAAGTTTGATTTGCTTGAATCTGGTATTTTTATACCTTCGTTTTCATAATACGCAACCATTCTTTTGTTTGCATCTTCAATATTGTCTGTACCTAATCCAGCATTTAATATTTCTTCGGTTCTCTTATACCTTTGAAGTTCTTTGTTATAGTCTCTTTCTAACTTTGCTCGTTCCCTAGCAAGTCTTTTTTCAACTATACCATCTACTTCTTCTTGAGTATATTTTTTATCAACTTCTTCTGTTTCTTCGTTTGAAGGGGTATCAGTTAATTCTATACCTTCCACATTTTCTTCTGTAGTTTGTGTATCTACATTTTCATTAGTTTCTTCAACTACTAGGTCTTTTTCTTCCATTTTTTCCTCCCTATTTTAAGTGTTTGTTTCACTATTCCAACTATTTATTGTCTAATTGTCTGACATAAAAAGACTTATTCAAGTCTTATATTGACATTAATTGTTCTGCTTCTGCATCATAATTATTTATTTGTTCGTTTTGATTTAAGTAATGATTTATATTATTTTGTAAAGCAATCTTGTCTTGCTCTATTTTATTTATCTTTTGTTGTTCGTTCTCTCTATTCTTTACTATCTTTTCAAGAATTGTTTTAGGCATCGATGAATCAAATGGTAAAGATTTTACGTATTCTTTAAAGTCTATAAATTTATTAGTTAAAAGATTTTCAAGACTCTGTTCTAGTGCTAGTTTATCGTATGGTGATTTTGGTGTCACATCTATTTTTACTCCAACCTTTAACTTGTTTAACATGTCATTACTTATTTTAAATGGTTTATTTATTTCTTTAATTTCTTTTGTTCCATCTTCTTGCGGTATTTCAACTTCTTCTTTATCATACACAGTTAAACCATCTATACAATATGTTTGCCATATATCAAAAAATATTCTTGCTAGGTCTTCTATAAATTGCTTTAATGCGTTTGACTGCTCTGTTAAAGGCATTTGTGATGCTTGTTGAACCGCTAAAATCGAACGCCCCGATGCTTGTTCTGGGTTAATATCTCCGGTTGCTATGTCTCCAGCACCTGCTAGTTCTCTTGTCGTTGATATTAAATCACTTAATAATGTATTACTGCTTGTACTTAATTGTGCTGGTTGTAAATACCCTATGTATTTTTTTATGTCATCTGTAGTCATATCTTTTATCTTAATTGTTGCTCCTATTTTATCAAGTGCAGATGGGTTTAATACTTTATCTATATTTACAATTTTTATCGGATATGAGCCCATTTTAGTTGCTAGTTCAATTCTCATTAAAGTTTTATTTATTTCAATTTGGTTTGGTATTAAGAATTTTACTTCTCCTTGTCCTCTTGCTGACCCTTCGACTGATTCCCACAATAAATGGGCAAGTGGATAAAGGCTCATTTTGCTATTTTCATCATTGATTAGTTCAACTGTTTTAGTTGCTTTAGAAAAATGTACTTTCCCATCTTCTTTCCACAACTTTGTTAATAATGTTACCTTATCATTTACTTCTTCTTTTGCTCTTTCTCCTGACTCGTGATAGTTATCATTATCAACTTGTATTTCTTTTATTTTTTCTTCTGATACATTATTTATTCTTGCTTCTTCTCTTACATTTTCTAGCGGTTTTCTTGATATGATTATTATATATGGTTGGTCTTGTATATTTTCATCATTTTCATTACCTAATATTAAGTTATTTTTGCTTATTATTTCACATTTTGGGTTATTATTTTCATCTACTGTTACATAAATAATTCCCTCACTATTAATACAGCTTCTCTTTGATACTTTTCTTAGTTTTGTTGCCATATTTTCTTTTTCCATAATTAATGCAACATATTTGTTTAACTTTTCGCATATTGTTTCTGCTTGTAATTGAAATTCGACATCATCAAAATTTTCTGCTGAATAATTTATTGCAAATTCATTTGAATTAATAATACCGACTTTGTACTTTACTATTGGTTTTATAATGTTATAGGTTACAGGTTCTATTGCTCCAGACTCTAGACCTTGCCACTGGTCTTCATTATAAAATCTATAATTCCTATCTGTATCACTATACATTTTTCTTGACTCGTTAAACTCTATTCCTTTTTGATATAAGAGCCATAAATCAGTTACTTTTATTTCCTCCATTATTTAACCACCTTTTGCCCTTTTGATGTTCCATCATATGCTTCAATATTTTCTAATATTTGAATCATTTTTTCTTGGTCTTTATAAAATTGCTCATTTTCTTCTATTTCTTTATAATCATTATTTGGTGTGTCTATTATAGGTACTTGTATTTCTTCTTTATTTTCTATTCTTTGCCCGTTTTTTAGCCCTAAAGAATATGCAATAATTATAAATACGCCAAATAAAAAAAGAGTTAATAAAGTTATCATTGCTTAGTACCTCTTTTTGACTTTTTCAAAGGCTTTGTTTGTTCTAATACTTCTTCTATGCTCTTGGCTATTATTTTATTTGTTTCTTCTTCTCCGATTAACTCATTGCAAGCTTCTCTTAATTTTTTTAATATTTTCTTTTTCATTTTTTCCTCCTAAACTACTTTTATTGTATCTCCGTAGTCATATCGCTTTATTCTTTCTTCTTCAAAGTTGAACACTTGTTCTATTGTTTTGTTTATTATTGGTGGTTGTGGTCTTGAAATGCAAAAATATCTTAATGCATCAGTTATATGTGTTATGTCGTGTGGTTCTGTTGCAACATCATTTGGGTTTTTTTCATCGTGTTGTAATTGTGGTAAACATCTTATAAGATTTAAGCAATTTGAAAATATTTTTAAATCACTATCTATATATATTCCTCCAGTTTGCTCATTTCTTGCTTTTTTTGGTTTAATCCACTCTTTCACATTTAACCATCCTCCAATTCTATCACTAGATGCTAATTCTAGCATTATACCTCCCTCATAAAACAGCTCTGCTGTTGACTTTCCTGTGTCTCTATTCCTGTTCCACAAGTCTCTTGGTGCATATATTCCTTTGTATGTTTCTCCTCTCATATAACTCTTAAGCATTTGACAGGCATCTGATACAATTAAATTAGATTTATGAATTTCTTTATATACATATGCTTTTTTCTTCTCTGATACTGCTACAAACACTACTGCGAACATATCAAGCCCATAATCTATTGCTATGTATTTATTCCACTCCTTCGGTATAAGAAATGGTTCTATTACGTGCAATGTTCTTTTAAATTCAGGAAAAAACATACCATCGTATATATCCCAGTCCCCATATTTCAGTGCTTTTCTTTCTTTTTCAGGGAGGTTATCTAATCTTTCAATGTATTGCGGGTCATACTCAAGCATAAACTTGTTGTCAGTTACTAGGCTAGGTATAAATATTCTCGTAGAAATACTATTGCTATCAGGCAACAATTTGCACTCGTGTACTTTATTAGGCTCTCCTATATCAATAAACCTTTCTTTTACCCAAGTGTGTCCTATACCTCCCGGATTTGTTGAACTTTTTATTGCTTTTGGATAGTTATTTGCGCCTCTACATCTTGATATCATATATGTATACATATATTCTGTAAAATGTGTTAATTCATCAAATCTAATTACATCATATTCTGCAGACTGATACTGATATACATCGTTTTCATTATCTATGTAGCCAAAGTCTATAATTGAACCATTTTTGAAGGTCCATATATGTTTATTTGATGTGTATGTTGCTATTTCCCTTGGATATAGTTCTAAACTTACTCTTATTATTGATTTTTCTAAATCAGGAAATGTTTTACGAAATATTATCTGCTTACTTTTTTTATATTTTAATGCATATAAAAAGGCATCTATTAATTGCCCGTAAGATTTACCTCCGCCAGCTGCACCACCAAATAATGTTTCAAAAGCACTACTACTGATAAATCTTTCTTGTTTTTCCGTTATCTTTATATTCATTTGATTACTTCTATTTTTACCTCAAATGCTTTGTCTTGTGCCACTTCAACTTTATCAGTTGGTTTTTCCCCTATTGTATCTCTTATTACTTCAAATGCTTTAGTATCTCCATTTAGTGCCTTATCTATTAATGCTGTGGCTATACTCTTTTGTATATCTTTTTCAGATAATAGCAAAATCAATTCTTCTTTTAATGCCTTTCTTTGCCTTTTTGCTTTACCACTTGCAATGCCACCTTTTTTCCCTATTTCTCGTGCTTTTTCCGTGGTTAAGGGTTTTAAGTTTTTCTCGTTTGCCATAATACCACCTCTCTACTTGTAATTCTTCTTCGCATTTTTTGTTTCTAGGACAAAACCTACAATTACAACTATATTTCATGCATAACTCTATATATTCTTCTTTCATATTTACCTCATAATAAAAGAAGCCGATAATGGTTTCTTTTGAAAGGAGTTTCGCATTATGTAGCAAATGCAATATTAATTGTAGTTTCCTACAATACCATATTACCATATAAAAAGTGGGCAAAGGTGGGCAATTTTTTATTCTCCTATTAATTCTTTTATTTCTTCATATAATACAATTGACAAGATATTATTTTTTTTGATAATATTTAGTCAGTGAGTGAGTAGTTCGCTGAGTTACTGAAGGGTGCGATTAATTCACACCAGCAAGCTTGCCTTGTGGTTTCCTTCAGTCAGGGGAAAGCTCACTTTTTTATTCTCCTATTAATTCTTTTATTTCTTCGTCTGCATATACTCTATTTTTGTATTGTTGATTTAGTTTTTTATTTGTTTTATTAAGTTCTACTAGCAAAAACTTTCTGTTATCAATACTTATGATTTTATTCAAATGTGTAGTAAAAGTTCTTGATAACTCCATATCGTTCTTTATTTTTCTTCTTTCTATGCGTAGCTTAGCTTAATTCTTTAATTATCCTATAACATGCTTTAGTTGTTAGTTTATTATTTTCTATTAAATGCATAATATCGCATATTTTACTATCTACCATTGATAATTGTGTGCTTAATGAATCAAAATATATTTGCAAACTATCTAAATCATTATTTATTTTATTTACTGTTTCTATAACGTCCATTTTATTTATTTTTTGATATCATGATATCACCTTCTAATTTTTTTATTTTTTGTTTTAATTCTGCTACCTTTTTTACTGCTTTACTTCTTGTTATTGATTGATATTCGTTATATTTTTTAACCATTAACTTAATATTTGTTTCACTACCATTGTTAAAATAATAATTTATTTCTTTATCTGTAGATATTCCGCTTGTTATCATTTCATCTATAAAGAAACTAACCATCATCAAGATTATATCATCTTGGCTTTCTTCTTTTGCTTTTGCTTTATTCATCTACATTTCTTTTTCCTTTCCATTTTCTATAAATTTTTCTACAATTATCTTTGTTCATGTAAACTTTTCTTCCTATTTCCTCCCATGTATAGTCTTCCAAGCACTGCTCTTTATAATATATTATTAATTGTTCCACTTTTCTATATTTTCCTAGTCTGTGCAGTTCTTTTTCTATATATGTTTCTAAATTTTTCTTTATTGCATATAATCTATCAAGCTCTCTATCTATTGGTTCCACCACAATAACATAGTTAGCATACCTGTCGGTACGGTTTCCACTTGTTACTGCCTCTTTTGTTGTATCAACTGCTTTAGGCTCAACGTTTGATGTTGCTATAATCTTTTCATCAATCCAATAGTCTATATCATTATTTATTTTTTCTAATTTATTATTTGCTTCCTTGATAGTCATATATTCCTCCTTTTTATCTTGTTATTACTTCCCAAATTTTATCTTTTTCTTTTTGTGTCAAGTTATTATTTTTATATAAATTGCTTTTTATTTCTTTCTTTTCCTCTTTGGTTGAAGTTTTATACTGTGACATATAATTCTTTAACCAATATTTTTTAAATTCTTCCATATTTTACCATTTACTCATTACTTCCTTGTTCTATTTTTCCTATTTCTTGTAATATGTCTATAAACCATACATCTTGAGTTTTATTGAAACTATCTATTATTTTTTGTTTTAACTTATTCCAATTATCTTTTAGTTGTTTATTTTTTTGTTTTAGTTGTTTATTTTTTTGTTGTAATAATTCATACAATTTTTTCATCTCTTCATAAGCATTTTTATAATTCATTCTAACACCTCTTTTAATATATCTAATACTTTGCTTGTTCTTAATTCCCAACAGGTATTTTCTTGTATATATTCTATTGCTTTATCAATTACTTCTTTTTGCTTTTTGACTTGTTTTTCTAATTCATGTATATATATATATATATGACTAATTGGAAAAACATCTAACACTCTACCATCTAATGTTGTGTGTTCTTCTACATTAAATCTTTCTTTATCCATTATTCTTATTTCTCCTTATCTTATTTCAAATTCTAAATTGCTTAATTGATGTTTCATTTAATCAACCTCATTCAGCAGGCATTTGATATACAAAAGTAGATAATTCTTTAATTTCCATATTGTCATCAACTTTTACAAAATGTTTATATTTATATGACGGATTAAATTCTTCTTGCACTATTGGTTCATATTTTATTATTGGTTGCAATAACATTTGTATTTCATCTAAAACTTCAATGGCTCTTTCTTTTGTTTTGTATTCGCCTAAAGTATACCCATGCGAACCAATTCCATAAGTTTGTTCTATATCATCATAAAAATAATTTATATAATTATTACATTTAACTAAACTTTCTTTATCTTGACTTCTAATCCATAATTCCATCTTTATCAGTCCTTTCTATTCATTGGCTTTAAAATTATATATTGGCTTAATTATTTTAATAATATCTACTGTATCTCCGATATTGTCAATTATTTCTTGCATTGGTTTATATACAAATGGGGCTTCATCAATGGTATTTTCATTTACCGAAGTTGTATAAATATTTTTCATACTTTCTTTATATTCATCTAAATTAAAAGTTTCTTTCGCTTGCATTCTTGACATTATTCTGCCTGCTCCATGTGGGGCTGAACAATTCCAGTCATCATTACCTTTCCCAATTCCAATAATACAGCCATCTCTCATATTCATTGGTATAAGCACTTTTTCCCCTTTTTTAGCAGATATAGCACCTTTACGAACTATGTTATCTTCAAATGATATATAATTATGTATTGTTTCAAAATACCAAAAATCCCTCTCAATCATATCTTGAGTATACCAATCACAAGTGGACATTGCTTTTTCTCTTAATCTTACACTTTTATATCCTTCATAATAAGGTAATTGAAAATAATTACATAGTATTTGCTTTGCTATACATAAACGATTATCTTTAGCAAATTCTTGGCATATTTTCATATCGTGTAAATAATCTTCTCTTAATTTTCCCTCTAAATAGCATAAATCTTTTGGTAATTTTGTTTTACCCTCATATTTTTTTGATATTTCAATTAATTTATCTTGTATTTCTTTTTCTCTGTGTTGTTCTTTATATTCCTTTATAAGTTTCTGTTTTGCTTCTTTCATCTCATCTTCATAAGAACAGTATTTAATTGCTTTCTCTTGATATATTTCGGCAACTTGTTTCCCTAGATTCCTTGAGCCTGTATGTATTACTAAATATTTATTATCATCTTCATCAACATCTATTTCTATAAAGTGATTTCCACCACCCAATGTTCCCATAGATTTCTCTAACCAATTATCTTTATTTTTTAATAATTTATAACAATATAGTTGCTCTAATTCTAAAAACTTATATCTTTGATTTTCGTGGACATTCATTCCACTAGGAACATATTGTCTTATAATTTTGTCTAATTTCTCTAAATCTAAATCAATATTACCTAATTCAACACATAACATTCCACAACCTATATCTACTCCGACAATATTTGGTATTACTTTTTCTCCTAAATTTCCAGTAAATCCGATTACGCAACCTTTTCCTGCATGAACATCTGGCATTATACGAACTTTACTATTTTTAAATGTTTCTTGTTTTAATAATTCATTTATTTGGTTAATTGCTTGTTCTTCTATATTTTTAGTAAATATTTTTAAATTCATAATCTTATCAGTCCTTTCTATTTCCAACCCAACTCATTTACCTGTTGGTTTATTGCTTGTAATAAAAGCATACTAATATCGTTTACATCATCTAAATATAAACTTTCCATTTCTTTATCAAATGTAATTGCTTTAGCACCAATAAAACCAAATGTATCATTATTAAACTTATTTTTTGAATAAACTATTTGATTATCATTTGTTTCAATATCTAAATACCAACCTAGTTCTTCAAATAACTCTCTAGCACTTTTCATATTTTAATCCTCCTTAAACATTTCTTTATCTATTAATTCTATTTCCCAATTATCTTGAATTTTCATAACAACACTACCAAATGCTGGGCTTTTACTTTTCTTCCCTAAACCGCTTTCAAAATTAATTCTTCCACTAGGAATATAAATTTTACCACCAACATTTTTAGCAATATCATGAAATCTTTTAGTAGTTATAAATTCTATAGGAAATAATACATATATATTATTTTTAGCAATTTTATATGTTTGATATGCTTTTTCCAAAAATTTATGTTTTTCAGTAAATGGTGGGTTTATCCATATGTTTTTATATATTGTCCAATCTTTAGTTAGCCCATTTGTTTCTATTGTATCATAATTTTTAATATCAAATTCTTTTGCTTTTTCTTCACAAGTTGCTGGATCATAATCAAACTTTCCAAAATATTCTACAACACTTTTTGGTGTATAATATTCATTATCTTTTGTAAATTTAACATTTGCTTTTGCCATATTTTAATTATTCTCCTTTAAATTGTTAATTTCATCTATTAGTTCATTAATTTTATTTTTTAAATGTTCTATATAATCATCTATGTTTAAAAAATCTTCATAATTTTTACATTTTTCTATCTTCTTTGATTCTTTGATTATTTCTACTTCACCTGTAAATATATCGCTTATATAATTATTTCCAATATAACTTGATAAATAAAACATTTCATTAGTTTCTTTTTCTACTCCTACATAATCTATGAAGTTATCTTTTATGTGATTTTCATACTCATATATTTCATTTCTAAATTTTATTTTTTTAGGTGCTTTACCATCTTTAACTAATCCTAATAATTCATATATTGTTATTTTCATTCTTAACATCTCCTTTTACATTTTTTTATTATTTTCGTATTGTTCAACTACCTTCTCTCTGCAACCTTTGTTAGAGCAATATATATGACCTGAATACATAAATATATCTGTTCCATAACACACATGACTTTTACAATTAGGACATTCTACTATGTAATCAAGTTCATCATCAGAATTTCTTTTATCCATAATTTTAATTGGGGGTTGGGTTAGGCTGGCATAGATATAGTTCTCTAGTGGTTTATCATCAAATTTATCTCTTGTAACTAAAGCGTTTAATACTTTACCTATCATATTTCTTATTTCTCCTTCAATATATATTTAATTGTTTCTAGTCTATCTAATATCCATAAATCTTTTTCTGCATCATTACTAGGTTGTTGGTATATTATTTCTTGAAGAATGTTTATAGCCTTTATTGCCTCATCAAATCTTTGTTTTTGTTCTTTGCTATTTCTTTCATTTGTCATTAAAAGTTTAACCAATTGATTTCTATTACAATTTTTAGTTTTTTCATAAATTTCATTAAACAATAATTTGTCTTTCTTAACTGCTTCATTTAATATTTTGTTCATCAATCACCTTTAATCAAATGGTAAATCTTCATCAAATTCTATTTGGTCACCAAAATTTACAAATGGGTCTTCGTAAGCTTCTCTTATTATTTCACAATTAGTTTTATCTTCTTGTACAACATTTTCTTGTTTTTTTGTATCTAAAAAATGTACTTTATTTGCATACACATATGTTTCATATCGCTTTCCATCACCTTGCTCCCATTCTCTAGTTTTTAGTTTTCCTAATACTCCAACAACACTACCTTTGTGACAATATTTTGCTACATTTTCAGCTTGCTTACCATATACCCTCACCAATGGAAAATCTGCTTTTTTCTTGTTACCATTTTCATCTTTTCCGTTATCGATTGCTATTGACATTGATACACACGCTAATCCTGTTGTTGTATATCTTAGCTCAACATCTCTTGTTATTCTGCCTACTAAAATTACGTTATTCATATAGTTTTCCTCCACTTTTTATATATTTAACTATTTCTTTATGTCTTTTTTTTGCTATTGATTTTGTTCCATATCTTTCTTGGTATTCATTCCATTTTTTGTCTTTTGTAAATACCATTGTTTCATAACACAATGACTTCTCTCCTAAAAAATTATGATTTATTCCCAAATCCACTGTTAAAACACAATAATTGATACCATTATGTTTGAAATTATTTTTAATTTGCCATCTTTTAGAAATATCAAAGTCTGGTCTAAAACCACACATTACCGCCGTTTCTTGATATGATGCCTTTAGATTGTGACCATCGATTATTGTTTGAAACAATATATCCAATAAAACAACTGCATCTATTCCCAAAATCATGCTACTCATTAGTTTTGACTTAAGCTTAAGATTTACAAAGCACAATATAACTGCAATTGCCGTTGTTATTACTCTTATTTCACAACGTGCTATTCTTTCATCTATTTTTCTACTTCCTTTTGCAAATTTCAATAAATCTTTTTCTGTATTTGTTTTATTTGTCATGATTGGTTTATTTTGTGAACTCATATATTTTTCAAAATCATCATATTTTTTATATAATCTCCATTCTCCTGTCGTGCTTGAATTTAGATGATAATTTTTTCCTAGTAATCTTCTTATTTTACTTTCTTTTTTTAACATTTTTTATTCCTCCATTTTTTTATTTGTGATACCAACAAATGCTCGAAAAAAACTCGTATCACATAGATTTAAGGTAAGGATATTTTTTGTCTAGTTAGGTGTTATGAGCATTTTTTCAAACCTTACATGTATAATTCTTCTTTTACTGGTATTTTTTCTTCTATACACCAATTTTTAACAATATCCGTTAACATTAACATCTCTTTAGTATCGAACTTGCTACTTCCCATGAAGCACTTATATACATAGAATGTTTTGCCATTTTGTTTAAATGCTCTTACTATTTTGACTGCTCTATAGTTTTTTCTTAATATTTCTTCTACATCAGGTATTCCTATTAGCTCAACATATAGAGCCTGCGCTTCTTCAAGAGCCTTTATATATATGCTTAGTGTTTCTTCTTTTGTGTAATCTGACAAATCTTTTATCATTCCCCACAGGTACTTATTTTGTTTAAGCGACCTTTTACTTTTTGGTTTTGTTATTTCTAGTTTATATAAAGACTTTTCCAGTTCTTCAACTTGTGCTTTAGATAAATGGTCCGATACTTCAAATGTTATTTCATAATTTCCTTTTTCATTTATTACCCTTTTGAGATAATTTGACAATATTTTCATTCTCTCATTCCCATTTTTATTTCATCATTGATTATATCTGCTAATGTCCATTCGTAATCTTCTAATTCTTCTTCCATTTATTTCTCCTTTGGTAATGTAATTTTTACATAACCAGCCTTTCCTTTTTGTATTACATCTTCGCTATATTCGTCCCATAAGTCTAAATTATTGTCTTTGAATAATTGTTCATTGAATTTTTTAACAATTTTATCTTTTCCATCTGCTACTAATGTAATTTTTACTCCGTTAGGTGTTTCCCATTTTTTAATATTGTTTTTCTCCATGGCACTTTTTAATTGTGTTTTAAGTTCTTTTACTTGATTTTCAGTTTCTTTCATTTTTGCAAGTTGATTTTCTAATGCTACTACTTTATTTGACAATTCAGTTAAATCTATTGGTAGTAGCTCTTCTTCAATAATAAATGGGTTTTCTTTTACTTTTACTAAATCAATTCTAAATTGGTCTACTGCTTTATTTATTTGTTCTACTAATTCTTTATAATCTTCTATTCTAATATCATATTGAGTTAACCTTTCAATATCAAATTCTTCGTTAAAATCTTCCGGTCTTTCGTATACAGCAAGTTTCCCATGTTTTCTTTTTGTATATTCCATATAGAATAATAATTGAACTAAATACACTTTGTAATCATTTACATTTTCATGTACTTGAGAGGTCGTTTTTATTTCAAGTACCACTTCTTTGTTTATTCCATCTGTGTGACATCTAATATCATTCTCAATATACTTTCCCTCTTCAAACTTATCCTCTCTATTTTCATTAATAAAATTTCTTATTTTGGGTTCCATTATGTTCCCATATTCTGTATATTCATTACCTTCAAAAGTATCTTCTTTTAGTCCTGCTTTTTCTAGTAATAAATCAAATCTTGTTTTAAATGGACTTATTCCCATTATGATTGGTATATCACTACCACCTATATATTTTTCTCTATCAACTGTTACTGCTTGCATTATTTTTCTCCATTTTCTTATATTTTTTTATACAATTTCTAATACCCACATTATCGCTAAATCCAGTGCTAGGAATATATAATTTACCTGTATAACTCCAAAAACTCATTAATACTTTTCCTTTACTATCTAATAAATTGAAATGTCCAATGCTTTCATTACATAATTTATAAGGTATATTGTTTTCTTCAAATTGTTTTTTGGCATATTCTAGTCTATTATTAAAACAGTTTTCTCTTTTCTCTCTTACTTGTTCCTTTAATATTGGTGATATGTCTCTCCAATAATCTGCTAATGTATCATTATCCATTATTTCTGTTCTACCTCCAAACCCGCTTGTACCTCGCATAAAACATCATAATAATCATCATTACTTAATTTTCTTCCAACTAATTGATAATCAACAGCTATTTTTTTCATGTTAATATTATTTTTTTTACAATAACTAATTAGTTCTTTTCTATAATCGGGTTCGTTTTTATTTGATAACTCATTGTTATTCATGCTATCGATTACTTCTCCATCAGTAATACCAAATGCATTTAAATATAAATATCTTTTATAATATGTATTTAATGCTCCTAAATATTGAATATCTTGCATACTAGGCACTTGTATATATTTCCCTTCTTTATCCATTAAAAATTGTCCTGCTTTATTTTTTTTATAAGTTAATGGGGTTTCAAACAATACAAATGGCATTGTATATACATTTACTTCCTCATTTTTTTGCAATTCTAATATTGCTAAATTATCTTTGATATAAAATTTATCATTGATTTTTTCCTCTAACATTAATTCGTTTAATTTTGGTAAAAAATCTGCTAGTTCAAAATAATCAAATCCTGCAAATTTATTTTTGCCACTCTTTTTTAATTTTGCATTTTGTAGTTTTACTCTAATACTTATGATACTTTCGTTTAAACTTTTATTTTCCATATTCTATCTCTCCTTATTTTTTAATTCCTTTATTTTTTTTCTTAATTTTTTGTTTGTTTCTTTCAAGCCATTATTATTGATTTTTAATGCATACATTTCTTTTGTTCTTACGTACAAATTATCTTTTACTTCTTTTTCTAATGCTTTCAATTCATTGCATTTCGTATTGTATTTAATTAGTAACTTTAAATACTTAAACATGTTTCCTCCTATGTTTTTGAATAATCTATTTACTACCTCCGACTAACATTTCTTTTAGTTGTTCTTGCTCTTCAATTGTGATTTTCTTACTAGTGATTTTCTTATCAAGCCATTCGGGTTTGTTGTTGCTTTTTTGATTTAGGTATTTTTCAAATTTACTCCCAAATAATGTTTCAGGACACAAATATTTGCTAAACTCATTATTTTCTAACCACTCATCTGTTTTCTTATCAATTACAACTATGAAGTCGTCGAGCGTATAACCCTCGTTCAATCGTGCATTGATTTTGCTTTGTGTTGCCTTACTAGAATACTTAAATTTTGATTTTGTTACTTCATTTAGGTAAGAGATTATTTCTTTAGTTGTCTCCAGTAGTGCTCCACCTTCGCTGGCAATTAAAGGTTTTTCTTCCCCATACCCTATCTTTTCTAAACTATTATTTGATTGTGATATATGAATATGATTATGATTATGATTATTCATGTTGTTTTCGGTTGTTTTTTTAACCGTTCGGTTGTTTTCGGTTGTTTCTTCTTTTTTAGCATTTTTATTACCTTCGGGTGCTCCACCTTTTGAACCATTATTTTTATTGATTTCACATCTTTTTTTGTAGCTTTCTTCATTCTTGTCTATCTCGGTTTTAATAGGAATAAAAATTATTTTTAAATATCCTTCTAACTCACTTTTTCCAGTATTAGCATATTGAAATATACCCTTAATCAACTTTCCAGCTTCTTCATTAGATAATTCATTAAATACTTCTTGTTGCGATTTTTTTAATAAAAAATTATCTTTCATAAATGCCTCCATCCCAAAAACCAAAAACTATTGACATTTTTACTATTAAGTGCTATACTTTAATAGTAAGTTATTTTTATTTAGTTGTTTGATTTATGGGTTTTCTCATAAATCTTTTTTTATTGATTTTTTTCTTTTAAGCATTCAACCGCATATCCCCCAATTGCTAAGCACATAACAAATGATATTAACCCCCAACTTGTTAAGCCTGTCATATTACCCGTTATACTGGTATATATCGTTAGCATATACACATCGTGTATTACTACACAAGCACATCCTAATATAACCATTAGTAATATCAAATTATTCCATTTTATTCTTTTCATAATTTAACCTCTATTTTTTTCACTTAATCCCATCATTTCATTGAAGTACCATATAGGTATTTTCCCCGAAATTTTTATTGAATCAGGAAATCTAATTTCATATTTTGTTTGTAATTTTCTAATAATTTCATAGGCAAGTGATTTACTACAGCCTGTTACATTCATAATGTCTTTTGCATTATAATACTCTTTCATTTTTTATTCTCCTTTCGTGGTAGATTTTATTTAATTTTTCTCCTATGTTTCTCCTTTTTCTTTGTTCTGCATTTTGTCATAAATATTTTTAAAAAAAATATCTAAACTCACTCCATAACAATCAACTAATTTATCAAGTATATATAATTGCATTGAGACATTGCTATTTTCATATCTGCTTATAGTATCCTTATTTATTCCAGTTTTACTTGCCACGTCTTCAATGGTCATATTCTTTTCTGCCCTTAGTCCTCTTAAACTCGCAGCAGTTTTTATATTTATCTCTGTGTGCATTATTTACCTCCTTACAAAATAAATTATACTATGACAAAAAGCAGAAGTCAAGCACTTTTCTGCAATTTGTCATAAAAATTATTGATTTTTTATATTTTTTATATTATAATTTTTATGAAAGGAGGAATATCATATGAGTAATTATTTTTCAAAAAACCTAAAATACTTGAGAGAAAAAAGAAATTTATCACAAAATAAGCTAGCAGATATGATTGGTGTCAATCAAACAACTGTTGCAAGATGGGAAGATGATAACCGAACACCAAACCTGGATAATGCAATAGATGTATCAAAAATATTAAATATACCTCTTCCAGATTTAATTGGTAAAGACTTAAGATTAAACAGTCCTCCTGACGAGGAAAATAGTGAAAATTATAAACAATTGTTAAAGAATAAAGGATTAACAGATGAAAATATAACAGAAGAAGATGCCGAAAAGTTGATTGACTTTGCTATTGCTAATAAAGATTTTATAATTGAAAAACATAAATAATAATATACTAATATAGTTATTTTTAAAATATGTATGAAAGTGAGGTGGTAGAAGTGAAAAACTCAAAAATTATTTGCCTTTCATTAAGTATAATTTGTATATTTTTTTCTGCTGTTATCGCTACTTTAATTTTGAGCCCATTGTCATCTATTTTTGCACATTCATCTATTAATTACAAAAACAATATTGAAAATATGTTTCCTCAATTTACATTAATTTTTTTAGGCTATTTCAATATTTGCTTACTTAATTCCAATAAAGACATAGATATTATTGCTAATTTATTTGGTGCAATTTTAGCTGGATTAACTTTAACAGTAATAGATTATTTTGTAATTAAAAAAATTAAAGAAAAAAAATGTCAAACATTTTAATGAATATGACTTCGTAGGAAAAGAAAGATGTTTTGAAGAAGTTATGAATTATCTCTATTTTTTGCTTTTTTAAAAAAATAGTAAAAAAGACCCGTGCTGGAACACGGATCGATTGGAAATTAAATAAATAAATCTACCACGAAATAAATATTCTTTTTCCATGTTTAATTATACAGGAAAAAATCATTTATTTCAAGAAAAAATTGAAAGGAAAGTGATTTTTATGGATTTAAAAAAATATGAAAAAACAAGGTACCAAAATATATATAGGAATATTAAAAATAAAAATTATGTTATTATGATGAGCAAACCAGTTAAGACTTCTATTGCTTCTATTGATGGAAAAAAAATTATGAAATTGGATGATGCGTTAAGAATTAGAGACAATCCTAAAATTAAATTTGTTAAAGGCTCAGAAACTCTTAATAAAGAGGATTTTGATACTATGTGGTGTAAATATATTAATTGGTGCAAATACGAGGCTAAATTAAGCTATAATACACTTTTAAGAAAAAATAAAACATATTCTAAATATTTAAAAAATAAAATAAAAGGTAAACTATCAAAATTGAACAAACAATATTTTACTAATTTTATTGAAATGCAAGTCTGTTCTTTGAAACAAAAAAACCAAATACTAAAAGAAATTAAATCATTTTTTAATTGGTGTGTTAAAGAAGAACATTTATATATTTCTCCAGTAATCGGAATAGCAAAGTACAAAGTAGACAAACCAGAAATGAAATATTGGACTGCAAACGAATTAAAAACATTTTTGCAGACATTAAACTCTTGTATAGATAATAATGACTCAAAAGAAATCGCTTACAGAATAAAAATACTTACATTAATTGGTTTTACTCTAGGAGATAGAATTGGAGAAACAAGAGCACTAACATTCAATATGTTTAACAAAGAATCAAAAAATGTTTCGATTTTACATTCAATAAATTACAATAAAAATTCTAATGATTTTTTGTCAAACACAAAAAATTACCATTCACAAAGAATAATTGATATTACAGAAAAATTATTAAATGAAATAGAAAATTATAAATATTTTTTAATAAATGAATTGGGTTATAATGTTAAAGACACTGACTTAGTATTTTTAAATAGAGAAACAAATAAACCAATTTCAGATACATCGTTAAGAAAAAGTTTTTATCATTATTGTGAACTTGCTAATGTTTCGAAAATTCGCATGTATGATTTAAGGCATACATACGTTGCCATTATGATGGAAGAAGGAAAAGAATTATATCATATAAGTGAAAGATTGGGTCATTCTAATTATTCTACCACTGTAAATCATTATGGACATTTATCAAATAAAATAAGAAAGGAGATAGCAGAAACAACTGACAAATATTACTAGTTTAGGTAAAATCGGAGTAATTTTTGGAGTAACAAAATAAAAAACCCTTATAAAGTAAGGATTTTAACGCGTCTTATGGTGGCTCCAGCGGGAATCGAACCAGCGACACACGGATTTTCAGTCCGTTGCTCTACCGACTGAGCTATGAAGCCAAAAATAGTGGCGGTTCCGACGGGACTTGAACCCGCGATCTCCTGCGTGACAGGCAGGCGTGATAACCACTACACCACGGAACCATGGTTGCGGGAATAGGATTTGAACCTATGACCTTTGGGTTATGAGCCCAACGAGCTACCGAACTGCTCTATCCCGCGATATAAATTTTTAAAATGGCGGAGGAAAAGGGATTCGAACCCCTGCGCCGTTGCCGACCTCCTGGTTTTCAAGACCAGTCCCTTCAACCAGACTTGGGTATTCCTCCTTAAAAAATGGTGCCTAAGGCCGGACTTGAACCGGCACGAGTTTTAAAGCTCGCAGGATTTTAAGTCCTGTGCGTCTACCTATTCCGCCACTCAGGCAAAAAAAATGGTGTCCCGCAGCAGATTCGAACTGCTGACCCTTTGATTAAAAGTCAAATGCTCTACCTACTGAGCTAGCGGGACATAAAAAATTAAATGGCTGCCTCGGCTAGATTCGAACTAGCGCATGCGAGAGTCAAAGTCTCGTGCCTTACCACTTGGCTACGAGGCATTCTAGATGGTGGAGCGAGGTGGATTTGAACCACCGAACCCTAAGGAACAGATTTACAGTCTGCCGCGTTTGACCACTTCGCTATCGCTCCAAGTGGTGCCGAAAATAGGACTTGAACCCACAACCTACTGATTACAAGTCAGTTGCTCTACCAATTGAGCTATTTCGGCATTACTATGGTGGGCGATGTAGGACTCGAACCTGCGACCCCCTGCTTGTAAGGCAGGTGCTCTAACCAACTGAGCTAATCGCCCATAATTAATTACTCGGACAACTAAAATCATAATATATTATTGAACTTTTGTCAATACAAAAGAAAAATTTTTTTAATTTTTTTTAGTTTTTTTATCATTTTCACTTTTTTTAGCAGTTTCTATCCAACTTTCTAAATTATCTTGTAGTATTCCAAAACCACTTCCTACTTCTTCAATCTTTTTTGAATTAATTTTCTTTGGTCTGTAATTAATTCCTTTTATGCTTAATTTTAAATGAAAAGTATCGTCATCAACACTTAGTACTTTAGCATTAATAATTTCTCCTACTTTTACTACATCTTCAATATTTTTAACGAAGTTATTGGAAATTTCAGAAATATGAATAAGTCCACTATAGTAGTCATCCAGAGAAACAAAAATACCATAGTTTTCAATTCCTGTAACAGCTCCAGTAACAATACTTCCAGTTTTATACTTAGTCATATAATCACTTCCATAATTATATTATAAAGTATTTTCTTGAAATTTAAAAGAAATAATTGTAAATAATTTAAATTCGTGGTTTGTGTGGACAAATTTAAGAAATGAATATATAATAATGGTGGTGATTGAAATGAAAGAAAAAGTAATTGAGGTTATAGATGATTTAAGGCCATTTTTAATGAATGATGGTGGAAATATTGAGTTTATAAAATTAGAAAATGATGTTGTATATATAAAATTATCAGGTGCATGTTCAAATTGTCCGATGATTGGAATAACTTTTAAAGATGGTATTGAAAAAACAATTATGAATAAAGTTCCTGAGGTTAAAGAGGTACGTTTAGTAGAAGAATAAAACCTATTCTTCTTTTTTTATCCATTCAATTAAGGGAATATTATAAATACTATATTTTTCAAATAAGAATTTTAGTAACGATATTATATTTTTGTTGTTTGTAACTCCACTTATTGAGGTTTCTTTTTTATATTCTAATATAATATCTTCATATACATCAAAATAGTATGAAGGGAATAGTATTCTTGTTATTAAAAGCATTATATCTTCTCTATTTAGTTTTAAGTTATTAAATATAGTATTTAAATCATTAATTGTCCAGTTTTTATTATAGATATAACTTTTTAAGTACTCTCCGATGTCTCTTTCTTTGTAATCAATTAGTAAATTAAGGGGGTTTAGAAAGTAATATAAGTCTGTATCTATTCCTACTCTTTTATGGCAAACAAATTTAATGTTTTTGTTGTTTAAATTATTAAAATTAAAATAGCTAATGCCATTTTCCCATAATCCTATGTAGTAATCGACTGAATTATTAATTAAAGGATATTTAAGTTTTACTGAGTAGAATTGTTCTTCTATATAGTCTATTTTACTTTCCCAGTGGTAAGACCAATTTGATTTATCTAGTTTTAAGATGTCTTTGTCATAAACTATGTAATTGAATTTGATAATATCTTCAAGTGTAATTAATCTGTTCTTGATTTTTGGAATAATCATTAATATGTAATAAACGTCTTCATACATAAATAGTATATTATTATTTTTGGTTAAAATAATTCTGTAGGTTGGAAAGTTTTTCTTTAACATATCAATATTAAGTTTATATATTGATATAGCTTCATATATATTACGGTCAAAACTTGAAACTACATAATCATTATTTTGAAATTTGAAATAATAATTATTATTAATTTCTGATAATTCATCAACATAAATATTATAATTGTATATTAAGGCGTTTTTCATATAAAATCTCTCCAATAAATTTTATGTAAAAATAAATAATTATATGAAAAAAGAGTCTGCTGACTCTTAAAATACTATACTGCTCTTTTAACTGTTTCTGTTTCTTCTTCCATTATACGCATTTTTTCAAATGGATTAAAAACATCAACTGGTTTTTTTGGTTCTTCTGCACTTGTTAGTGATAATTGTTTTTCCAAAGTTTCTTTTTCTTGTTCTAGTTTTTCTATTTGACCTGCAGTTGTTAAATCTCTTTCAATGGTATTGCAAAGTTCAATACCGTTTTTTTCTGCTGACATCAATCTTGTTTTTTGTTGAGCTTTTTCTTGTTCTAATCTTGCTTTTTCTTGTTCTAATTTTTCTAATTTAATTTCTTCTTCAGATTTGATTCTTTGTAAGTTATCAATAGATTCTTTTATTTTGTCTAACTCTCTTTTTGCTCTTTCTGAAGAATCAAGTGATGCAGCTTCTTTAATTTCAGCAAGTGATACAGTTGCAGTTTTTGAAAGAATGTCTTCGATGTCTTGTTTTCCTCCTGAGATAACTTCCTTTTGCCTTTCTAAGTTTCTTATTGTAGTTTCTATTCCTTCGATATTAGCTTTAATTTTTGCTATTTCATTTTTGTTTGCATCAAGTTTTGAAACACCATTAATCAATACTTTGCCAACAACAGATAGTGGATCTGCAGTTTCACTCATTTTTCTTATTCTTTCAGAGCGATCGCCAACATTAACAGGACTTTTAATATCTGGTACTGTATATTCTCTTGGTTTTTCAACTTTTTTTGGTTCTTCTTCTCTTACTGGTCTTTCAAAGCTATAAGGCTGTCTTTCATAAGTTGTCCTAGTGCCTTCATATGGTCTAGGTGCTTCGTAAACAGGTTTTGATTGTTCACTTGTTGGATTAAAGAATGCTTCATCAAGTACTTTTTCTTTTTTTGTTTCAGGTACTATAGGTTCTGCTAGTTTGACCTCTTCTATTTCTACTTTAGAAGGTACTTTAGCAAATTTTTCTCTTAATACAGCAAGCTTACCACTAGAAACCTTAATTCTTTTACCAGAACTATATTCTCTAAAATCTACTTCTTCACTTCTTATTAATTTTACATTTTCCATTTTTTCTTCCTCCAATTAACCCTCATTCTTGGCTAACTCTCTTAAAACATCTTTGATTTTAGACCATTCCTCATCAGTTTCAACACCAGTTAACCTAACACCATCTTTGTCAGTTACCATCTCGCTAACATAAATAGTGACATTACCATTTTCATCTATTTCATTTTTAGTATATACTACATATCTTTTTTTTGTATCACTAAATTCAAAGCAAATAACTTCTTCTACTTCTTCAGTTCTACCATCAGGTTTATTAATTGTAAGCATCTTTTTATTATTCACCATTCATACCTCCTTTAGTATCTAATGTGATTGTAACACAAAAAAAAAGTAAATTCAACAATTTACTGCATTTTTCTTAATAAAAACCACTTAGAACCGTATGCACAATAGTTAAGAATATAATCATCTAATGTTTTTATATCATTTATTTTCTTTTTATTTTTATTTTTTTCACTACAAAAACCTTTAAGTCTAATTTTGTTATATGCTATATCTCCAAAAATATAATCATAATTGTTGAAATAAGGGGTAACTAATTCTTTTACTTTTTCATAGTCAAAGGCATTATTATCGTCTTTTTCTAGGACGTATTTTATATTATTAAAGGTATACTCTTTCATAAAATCACCAATTTAATATTATCATAATAAGGGTTACTATTCAAGAAATGATGAATAATAATCTGAATTTTTTAGAATTGTACCTCCGTAGTATAAAGGGATACTTCCAGTAACTATTTTATATGAAATAGGAACATTTACACTAAATGAAACAATATCAGACATTAAGGGAAGCATCATTCTTTCTTTTATCTCTACATTAATGCTTAATTCAATTAAGGAATTATTTATACCGTATTCTTTGACTTTTGTTTCTATGCTACTTAGGACAGAGCCAATTAATTTAATTCTAACAGGTATATTGGGTCCTAGGTTGTTAACTGCTACGTTATTGAATACAATTCCAAATGGAATATAAAATGCTACAGAGTTTTCTAAGTTTTTGATTTCTTCTTGCAAATTATTAACAATGTTTCTTAGTATTATATTAACTAAGTATGTATTGTAGTCTATCATTTCTATTTCATTATCAGAGTTTCTACTTATTTTAAATAAGTCATCACTGCTAATTAGTTTAAGGGTATTATCATCTACTGAATTATTAATTATTTCTGATGTATACATATAGGCTTCTTCTTTTCCATATTCTAATATATATCTTGAAGCATTGTTAGATAGTTTAATAAACAAAAATATTAATAGTATTATAAAGGCAATTACTATTAACATTTTAAATTTAAAATTAATTTTTCTTTTATATTTTAAGTTCATTCTCATACTAAAATATATTAAAAATTAAAGAAAATATTTATAAAATAAATAAGCTCCTGCTAATAAAATTAATATAACTAGTATTATAATGAATATTAATACTTTTTTACTACTTTTGATTTCGAGGTCAATTTCTTCTTCGTCTTCTTTTGGTTCTTCTTCTATGGGAACTTCTTTGGCAATTTCTTCTTTGGTGTCTTCTTGTTCTTCTTTTGTTTCTTCTTGTTTTTCATTAGTTTCTTCCTCTTTTAGAGGTTTTTTTGGTTCTTCTTTATCTAGAATATCTTTGCTTGTTTCTTCGCTTAGAACTGGTTCTTCTACCATTAAATCATCTAATAAGCCATCACTTTTTGTAGGACTTTGTTCTTTGGTTGTTTCTTTTTCACTATTTCCATATATTGTATCTATTAGTTGTCTTAAACTTTCTTTACTTGTGTTTTTGTTTTCATCTATTTTTGCAATATCTAATTTAGTTAGTATGTTGTATTCTGTATTTATTAATCTTTTTTTATCATCACTTGCAAATAATTTATTTTCTCTAGCAAGTTTTAATATTTCGTTAATATCATATATTCTATTATCTACTTTTTGTTCTTTAACATAAACTTCATCATCTCTTTTTTCATTAGGAATTAGTTTATCAAGCTCTCTTCTTTGTTGATATTCAGATCTAGTTAATTTATCTTTGTTTATGTTTTTTATTTCTATGGCATTATTTACATCAATATAATCAACATCAATATCTGAAATTGTTTCGTATAATTTTTTGTTTTTTTCTGTTCTTTCTTTAGTATTTGAACTTTCATATCTATCCATCCTGCTACTCATATTGACCACCTCATATTCTATAATCTATTGTAGCACATAAATTTATATTTTAACAATAAATATATTTTACATTTACACTTTTTCGTATATAATTATAACAGGAGGTAGTTATGAAAGCAAAAGTCTCTCAAAACATGTGTATCGGTTGTGGTGCTTGTGAAGCAATTGCTCCTTTAGAATTTAGATTAAATGATGATGGATATTCAGAAGCAATTAATGAAACAGTTAAAGAAGAAAATGAGGATGCTGTTAAAGATGCTGTAGAAAGTTGTCCAACAAGTGCAATCGTTATTGAAGAAAAATAGTAGTTAGATACTATTTTTTGTTTGCCATACTATATAATTGTTTTACTTCTTTTATAGTAAGTTTTCGATATTCACCACTTTTTAAGCCCTCTAAAGTTAGGAAAGCTATTTTTTCTCTTTTTAATTTTATTACTTCATGGGAAACTTTACTAAACATTTTCTTGACTTGATGGTTTTTTCCTTCATGGATAGTAATTTCAACAATACTTGTATCTGTTTTATAGTCATAATTTTTAATTTTTACTTTTGATTTGCTTGTTTTTATTCCATCTATTATTACGCCATTTTTAAGTTTCATTAGTTCGTTAGGAAGCAATTTACCTTTTATTTTAGCAACATAAACTTTATCAATGTTATTTTTGGGATGCATCATAAAATTAGCAAATTGTCCATCGTTAGTAAGAAGTAATAAACCAGTAGTATCGTAGTCAAGTCTTCCAACTGGATAAATTCTTGCACTAGTTTGTATTAAAGATACGACTGTTTTTCTATTTTTATCGTCATCTGTAGTAGAAATTACTCCTCTTGGTTTATTTAGTAAGTAATATACTTTTGGTTCTTTTTCTATAATAATATCATCTATTTTTATTTCGTCTTTTTCATTTACTTTATATCCAAGTTCTGTAATAATAACATCATTTACTTTAACTTTTGAGTTTTTTATTAAATCTTCAGCTTTTCTTCTAGAGGTATATCCAGAGTTTGCAATAACTTTTTGTAATCTTTCCACATCAATCACCTCTTAAATTATAAATAATTTAAGAAACTTAATCAATAATTTTACTAAAGATTTTTTTTATTTTATCAAAGAAACTTGTTTTTTCTTCTTGTTTATAAATATCTATTTTCTTTATTATTTCATTATCAAGATATACATATAAATATCCTTTTATATTACTTTTATTGTCATTATTCATATCTATTTTGGTAGTTATTTTTTCTTTTTCTTTTGAGGTTAAGGGATAAGAGAAAGATTCTTTTATATATAGTTTATCACTATCGTCAACTTCTAATTTAAAAGTATCTTTATTAACAATTAGATAATTACGATAATTGTTAAATACATCTTCATAAAGTTTTGTATGTAAATCATAATCATATATGTTGTTAAATGATGAGATAACAACATCTAAATCTTTATTTGAGGCGCTTGTAACAAGAACTCTTTTAGCAAGTGGTGTATAACCGGTTTTTCCTCCGGTAGCTTTGTCATATAGTTTTAGTATTTTATTTTTATTGCTCCATTCATAACTTTTTTTATCACTTTTTGTAGTGTAAATTTTGGTTCCTACAATCATTTTAAATATGTTATTTTTATAAGCATAGGAATAAAGTTTAGATAAGTCTCTTGCTGTTGAATAGTTTTTGGTGTCATCATCAAGTCCTGTTGGATTATTGTAAGTGGTGTCTTCCATACCTAATTCTTTGGCTTTTTCATTCATCATCTTAACGAAGCTTGGAATACTACCTCCAACATAGTTTGCAATAGTTACAGTAGCATCATTACCACTTCTAAGCATAAGACCATATAATAAATCTAGTAAAACCATATTTTCATTATATTCTAAATATATATTGGAACCATACATTGTAAGTATTTCATCACCAGATTTTACAATATTATATAATTCGGAGTTTTCTATGGCTACGATTGCAGTCATAATTTTTGTAGTTGATGCGATTAATCTTTTGTCATCCATATTTTTAGAGTAGAATATTCTACCACTATTTATATCTTGCACTACAATTGATTCTGTATTTAAATTAACAGCATTTACCATAGTAGGAAGTATAATTAGTAGTAAACTTAATACAACAATTTTTTTCATATAATCACCACTTAATTATATGAAGAATAGATAGAATTAATTAGTATTATGATTTATAAAAATAAAAAAAAGGACATTTGTCCTAATAAGCGTATAGTCCGTGTATTTTTTGTCTAGTAATATCGTCTATATCGTCAATCATCCAAGTATCATCTTTTTTAGTTAGTGTAAAATCAATTGTATATTTGACTCTGTCAGTAGCTTTTTTCATATTTGCAATTCTGTAGTCAATAAATTTTGATTCTAGTAAATTCCCCTTCTCATCTGAAAATTCTTTTGGATGTTCATTATAGTATGTAGTGGCGTCGTTTGTTACTTTATAAAAATCATATACTTCTATTTCTGCTGTTACAGTTGCATTATCACCATCAATTCTCTCATCTTTAATGGTATATGTTAAATCTTGATATTGTCTTTTTAAAACATCGCCATATGCAGTTTTTTGATCGGCGCTCATTAAATTATCTGTATTAATCATTTTATCCATTTGACTAGTAACAGAATTATCTAAGTTGCGGTAATTGTTTAAAAATTTTTCTACTTTTTTTGTTGGGGTATTATCCATTGTACAACCACTTAACAATATGACTGATACAAACACTGTTAAAATCATTAAAATTTTTTTCATAAAAAATCCTCCCATTAATATAATGGAAAGATTTAGTTTTTTTATACATTATTATTGTATCATACCGTTACAAGTATAATCACCAGTTTTGTAGAGGTTAACCTCACAGGATCTACGTTTTAAAATTGCTGAGTATCCTAAGGACAAGTTACTCATATAATCTAACATTGCTTCTTCACCGCTATTACAATAGTATTTCGCGGCTTGTATTGTGTATGAATCACCGGAATGATAAAAATCTATTAATGCATCCATCTCATAAGAATTAAATTCTACTTCGTATCCACAAGCATTTTTAAAGTAACGATTTATATTTTCTGAAGCATATGAAACATTACATGATACTAAATCTTCGAAAACACTAACTGGAATACATTTTCCAACGTAAAAATCTGATTCACTAGTAAATACACTTTTTAGATTGCTACATTTGTTTACTAATACTCCTATTCTCATCCAAGTAAAACCATATGCTGTTGTTGCATATCCTAAGCCATCGTCATAAACTTTATAACCATCTTCTCCGCCAACAGTGCATTGGTATTTTGAACTTGTTCCGCCTTCAAAATAATTTTGAAATTTCATTAGATTTTCAAGTTCGCCTTCTTCGTTATTTGTTTCAATACACATCTGTTTAAACTCTTCTTGACTTATATACGTTCTATTGGCTCTTACACATCTTTGAGTATCTGCTACAGATGGAGTGCTATTAGAATTTGAGCAATACTCATATCCGTCTTCTAAATAGCCAAAAAATGGAGCAGGACTAAACAGTTCGCCATCATGCCTTAGACCAAAATGCAAATGTGGTCCTGTAGAGCAACCAGTGGAACCCAATAATCCAATAACTTCTCCTTGTGAAACACTTTGACCTTCTGTAACATTAACTTTTTGTAAATGACAATATGTTGAAGTATAGCCATCTCCATGGTCAATTATTATATAATTTCCACATCCGTATCCATCACTACAGTTTCCCTCTCGTGTAATTCCACTTACGACAGTCTTTATAGTTCCAGATTGAACTGCTTTGACATTTTCGCCACGAACACCACCAATATCTACAGCATTATGAAATTGTACGTTTCCTTTTATAGGATGTATTCTCCAGCCATAAGGATAAGTGCTCGTTATTTCATAATGATTGTCAGTAGGATCAACCATATTACACAAAAATGAACCTTCGACAGTTTGGGCGTAAGCACTTGCGTTATTAGTTCCCTCATCGCTAAACATTACAATAGCTAGTACTAATATGACTATTATAATAAAACCTAATATTATTAAATTCCATGGAAATGGAATTAATGCCCATAATTTTTTTAAACCTTTTCCTGCTAATTTTGCACCTTCTTTGGCTATTTTTCCACCTGTTTTAGCAGCTTTTTTACCTATGTTTTTTATATCTTTGCTTGAATCATCAAGTGAATCTTTTTTGGGTAAAGAGTTTGAGTTGTTGCTTGTTCCTTGTTCATCATTTTTTTTATCTGCATCATTTTTTCCATCGTTATCTTTTTTGCCCTTCATACGTTTTCCCATACCTAAGGCAAGATTTCCAACATCTCCTACTACACCGACTGCTTTTCTACCCATATTGGCAAGTTCTTGACTCGTACTAGGCTCTTCATAATTTTCCATTTGTTCATTCATATTATCACCACTAATCAATACTGTTACTTTTGTTAAATTTAGACTTTAAAACTATATATATCAATAATATAACGGCAAGAATTGAAGCACATACTATTATTATAGTTTTATAATTTGGTTTTTTATCTTCGTTTTTTGATATGACTTCGTTATATTTTTTACTTGAGTCATAACTAATATATATATCAGAAACATTATTATTTGTGAATGACCACCTACAAGTATTGCCTTCTACACTACCATTGCTTTCAATAACTAGATATGGCAAAGTAAACTTAATATCAAAATCAGAAATATTTGATAATATTTCTTTATTAAAGCCTTGAAGTTTTATATAATAAATCTTGTCTTTATTAGTAACATTAATGTTACTAAAAACAATATTTAGTACTTTAGAATTTTTAATGTCAAATATATTATTAAATGTATCATTTTTAGAATATTGATATAAATCATTTGTGTCATTTCTAATATAACCATTTAAATTATATTTATTTTTCCAAGTATTTGATAAATCGTTTAAATACTGATTGGCATATAAAGAGGCGGTTTCATTATCATAGACATCGTATTTGCTGTTAAGTATCTTTTTTTTCTCTTTTATAGTTGTGCTTTCATTTACTGTGTTATTATCATTAATATTTAAATTATATGTAGCACTACACCCAGATAATAAAAAAACAATTCCTAACAAAAATATAATTTTTCTTTTCATAGACTATCCCTCGTTTATATTTTAGCAAAAAAAAAGATGAAAGTAAACTAACTTTCATTTAAAAGTTTATCTATATCTATTATGTCATACCCTTTTTGTTTTATATACTTTATACTTGTGTCTAGCATTTTTACATTTGAACTACTATTAGTAATAGAAAATATTGTTCCTTTATTTAAGTTTTCTTTAACTTCATGATAAAGGTTTTTATTTATTTTATTTGATAAAATTGTATTTAATTTTAGTTTAGAACAGTTTTCTATAAAGTCTTTATCTTCTTCCGTTAAGTAGCAGTATGTATTGTTATTATTATATTTATTTATGATATTTAAATCATGTTTAACATTATTATTCATAATACCTATATTATGTCCTAAATTAGATATTTTTTCTAAAGAAGAGTCTAAATTTTTAACAAAGAATGTGGTAATTATATCATTATCTTTTAAAATTCCTAGAATTTCATCTAAATTATCATTATTTTCCATTATTATAATAAGTGAAATTAGATAGTTATTAGTATTACTTTTAATAATATATTTATCATAGTTATCTTTTATTGTATTATCTGGATAGTTTTCTTTATAAATAATTAGACTTTCATCAAATTTTCCCAATTTTTTCATTCTTTGATAACTTTTATCAATATCTACTGTATAACCAATATATCCGGATTCTAAGTAGTTATCATTAATAATAGCTGAAACTGGCATAGTATTATGTTCTTTACTATATTTTACTATTTCTTTCATAATGGGGTCTTTCTTTTTTGATAGGTCAATGATTTTGTCAGTATAGTAAAAACTAAAGCAAGTAAGGAAACAAATACCAATTATTTTAAATATTTTTTTCATACACTTCACCTAATAATTTATATGTAAAAAAAAGAAATATTTAACCAATATCTCTTTTAACATTTTGACAAATTTCACAGTAATAGGTACTTCTTCCTCCTATTTTATCTTTTTTTATAATATTAGAGCATTTTAAGCATTTTAAACCTTCTCTTGAGTGAACATATAAATCGTTTTGAAATCTACCTGTTACTCCTTCTTCAGAAGTATAACTTCTGATTGTTGTTCCGCCTTTTTTTATTGCGTTATCAAGGATTATTTTAGTATTATTAATGATGTTATTAAGTTCTTTATCATTTAAGTCGCTAGCGTTTTTGAAGGGGTTAATTTTACTTAAAAATAATATTTCATCAGCATAAATATTTCCTATTCCTACAATTATATTTTGGTCTAGTAGCACTTTCTTAATTGGTATTTTTTTATTTTTATATTTTTCTTTTAGGTATGATGAGGATAGGTTTTTATCCCATGGCTCAAGTCCTAACTTAGATAAGTGTTTTTCTTTTTCTAGTTCATTTTTATTAACTAAATACATCTTGCCAAATTTGCGTACATCTTTGTATCTAAGTTCGAATTCATTAGATATATTAAATATTACGTGTTCATGTTTTTCAATTGGGGCTTTAATATCTCTATATAAGTATTTGCCTTCCATTCTTAGATGATTAAGTAAATAGTAATTATCTAGTTCAAAGATTAACCATTTTCCTCTTCTTTTAATAGAGTTAATTTTATTATCTTTTATTTTTTCTGTAATAACGTTAATATTTTGTCCTTCAAATATATTTGGATATAAAATATTTATGCTTTTTATTGTTTTATTTTTTAATTTGTTTTCTAGGGCATGTCTTACTGTTTCTACTTCTGGTAATTCTGGCATAATACTCACCTACTTTGCTTCGTACCAATTATTACCTTTATTTATATCTACTTTTAGGGGTACATCTAGTTTATATGTGTTTTCCATAATGTCTTTAACAATATTTATTACTTTATCTGCTTCTTCTTTTACGGTGTCAAATATTAATTCATCGTGTACTTGGATAATCATTTTTGATTTGATGTTATTCTTTTTAAATGCTTCATCTATTTCTATCATGGCTTTTTTTAATATGTCTGCGCTGGTTCCTTGAATTGGAGTATTAAGTGCCATTCTTTCGCCACCACTTCTTATAATGAAATTAGAGTTTTTTAATTCATCTATAATTCTTTTTCTTCCAAATAGGGTTTTAACATATCCGTTTTGATAGGCATCTTTTATTACTTTATCCATATAATCTTTGATACCTGGGAAAGTGTTAAGATAATCTTCTAAGAATTTTTTGGCATCTTTCATATCTATATCTAAGTCCATTGAAAGTCCAAAACTGCTTATTCCATATATGATGCCAAAGTTAACTGCTTTAGCATTTCTACGCATTTTTTCTGTTACTTCGTTTTCTTTTACATGGTATATATCCATTGCAGTTTTCGTGTGAATATCCATGCCTATTTTAAAGGCATTTATCATGTTTTCTGCTTTGGACATATGTGCAAAAATTCTGAGTTCAATTTGTGAGTAATCAAAGGAAATAATTATATTATTTTGACTGGGTAAAAAAGCTTTTCTTATTAGTTTGCCGTTTTCTTCACGAACGGGAATATTTTGTAAGTTAGGGTTTGATGAAGATAGTCTACCAGTTCTAGTTAGGGTTTGGTTAAACATTGTATGGATTTTGCCATCTTCTTTTACACAATCTAGGAGTCCTACTATATAATTGCTGTATAGTTTAGATAGAGACCTATGTTCTAAGACTTTATTAACTATTTCATATTTGGTTAATTTTCCTAATATATCAGCACTAGTTGAGTAATTGCCTTCTTTTGCTTTTTTAGGATAAGGAATACCTAGTTTTTCAAATAGTACTTTTCCTAATTGTTTTGGTGATGAGATATTGAAAGGAATACCTGCTAGAGAATATATTTCGTTAGTTAAGTTATCAATTTTGTTTTTTAAGTCATTTCCCATGTTTTCTAGAAAAGTGGTAGAAATGTTTACACCATTAATTTCCATATCTTTTAATACATATGTAAGGGGCATTTCTAGTTTTTCATAGAGTTTTTTGTTGTCATCTTCTAGTAAATTGTAGTATTTATTTCTATTATCCCAGATAAATTTGGCTTTTTTGCATGCTATTTTGGCTATGTCTTCAATATTAAGTTTTTTATTACGCATAATTTCTTCGGTACTAAGTACTTCTATGTTATTTTTTTTCATTAGATGAGCAATATCGTCTTTTACTTCATAATTAAGTAAATATGCCATAATCATTAGGTCTTCTATGTTTTTATCTATTTTTATATCTAAATAATCAAAAACTGTTATAAGTCTTTTTAGGTCGTAAGTATATTTTTTACTATTGTTTGTGAATACATCTAATGATTTAAGGTTTGAAAATGGTATAAAAGAACATACATCGTCATTATAGATAGCAAGTCCATATATATTTTTGTCATGATAATTTAAAGTAGTTTCTAAATATATAGCGCATTCTTTATCAATATTAAAATTGCCATACTCTATATCGTAGATAAATTCTTCTTGTTCTTCGTTAGTATTTAGTTTATTTATAATAGAGTAAAATTCATATTCTTTTAAAAGTGGTAAATAATCATCTGTTATACCTAAGTATTCTATTTTATTTAAATCAGTATCAATGGGTACATCTTTATATATTGTAGCAAGTTCATATGAAAAGAAGGCATTTTCTTTATCATTTAATAGTTTTTCTTTGGTTTTTCCAGTAATATTTTCTATGTTATTATATACTCCTTCTAAAGTGTTATACTTATGTAGTAAGTTAAGTGCGGTTTTTTCGCCAATGCCTTTTACACCTGGTATATTATCACTAGGGTCTCCCATAAGTGCTTTTAAGTCAATCATTCTGATTGGTTCGATGCCATATATATCATAGAAAGTGTCTTTGTTCATTTTGATAAAATCATTGGTTTTTAAAAGTTTTACTTCTACATCATTGGAAATAAGTTGTAATAAGTCTTTATCACTACTTATGACAGTTGCAATGAAGTCATCATCTATATCTACTTCTTTAGCAAAAGTGCCAATAATATCATCAGCTTCGTAGTTATCGATTTCAACACATTTTATACCCATTGCTTTGGCAAGTTCTTTTGCTACTGGAAACTGCATTTTTAATTCCATTGGTGTTTCATGTCTTCCTTCTTTGTATTCTTTGTATTTTTCATGTCTAAATGTTTTGCCTTTATCAAATGCAATCATCATATATTTTGGATTTTCTTCATGAATTATTTTATTTATCATGTTAATAAAACCATATAATGCGTTTGTAGGAAAACCTTTGGAGTTGCGAAGTATATTGCCAGTATATGCGGTTGCATAATAACTTCTAAATAAAATATTGTTTCCATCTATTAAAACTACTTTTTTCATAATACACTCTCCTCGTATAAAAATATTATAACATGTATAAAAAACAATTGACACATTTTTTTAAATATGGTAATATTTTAAGTGAGAGAACTTGATTCCCTAGTGTCGAGTTTTCTCTTTTTTATTGAAATATAAAAAAACGCTTTTTTGGCGTTTTTATTTGGCTTCTTCTTGTGCTCTAGTTTCACGAATAACTGTTACTTTGATAGTACCGGGATATTGTAATTCTTTTTCTATTTTTTCTTTGATTTCTCTTGCTATCTTATGAGAAGTTAAATCGTCTACTACTTCTGGGTTTACAAGTACTCTAAGTTCGCGTCCTGCTTGAAGAGCATAGCTTTTATCAATTCCTTTAATATCTTTAGTCATATTTTCTAATTGTTCTAGACGTTTAATATAGTTTTCTAAAGAGTCATTTCTAGCTCCTGGTCTAGATGCAGAAAGAGAATCTGCGATTTGCACTAAAACTGAAATAACACTTGTTGGCTCTGTATCACCATGGTGGGATGCAATAGCATTTATAACTACACTGTTTTCTTTATATTTTTTAGCAAGTTCTACTCCAATTTCAACGTGACTTCCTTCAACTTCATGGTCGATTGCTTTACCAATATCATGTAGAAGTCCTGCTCTTTTGGCAAGATTAACGTTTTCGCCAAGTTCAGATGCCATAATACCTGCTAGGTGAGCAACTTCTAAAGAATGAGTTAAAGCATTTTGACCATAACTGGTTCTAAAGTGAAGTTTACCAACTGTTTCAATTAGTTCATTATCCATTTTGGTAATACCAAGTTCAAATAATGCAGAATTTCCATATTCAAATATTTTATCTTTTATATCCTTAACTGTTTTATCATAGATTTCTTCAATACGTGTAGGATGTATTCTGCCATCTTTGACTAAAGTTTCAATAGTTACCTTAGCAATTTCTCTTCTAAGGGGGTCAAAAGAGGAAATAACAATAGCTTCTGGTGTGTCGTCAATAATTAAATCAACACCTGTAATGGCTTCAATTGTACGAATATTTCTACCTTCTCTACCGATTATTCTACCTTTCATTTCATTATTAGGAAGTTCAATTGTAGAAACAGTTTGTTCGTTTACTACAAATGAAGAGTATTTTTGCATAGACAAAATAAGCATTTCCATAGCTTTTTTATCACATGACCTTTTTGCTTCATCTTCCCTATCTTTGATATAAGAACTAATTTCAAAAGAGATTTCTTCTTCAACTTTTTTCATTATTAAATCTCTTGCTTTTTCCTTATCAAGTCCACTTATTTTTGACAACAATTCAATTTGTTCTTGTTTTAAGCGTTCCATTTCAACTTGATCATCTTGAATTTTTTTTGTTTTTTGTTGCAACTTTTCCTCACGTTCATCTAACATTAATTCTCTTTTTTGAAAAGTTTCATCTCTCTTATCCATGTTTTTTTCTCTTTGAATAAGACGATTTTCTGATTCCTTAAGTTCCAACTTCTTTTCTTTTATATCTTTTTCCGCTTCAAGTTTTAATTTATAAGAATCTTCTTTAGCTTCTAAAATCATATCCCTTTTTTGTTTTTCGGCATCTTTTTTAGATTGTTCTGCTAAAAGTTTCACTTTCTTAAGTGCAGTATTAGCTTTAAAATGGTTAATTAGTACAGTTAACCCAATACCTACTGCTAATCCAATTATGACAAGTAAAATGGAGATTAAATTTTCAGACATATATATACCTCCATTTCATATGTTAAATAATTTAATTTATTAACACTATCTTTATTTTAAATTTCTTTTGATAATATGTCAAGCAAAACGAAGCGCAAATTAAAAAGCACTAAGGGGCTTCTGTTGTTATTGTTACACTTCCATACAAATTATAACTTGGTACTGTACCTGTTACAAAGTTATATGTGTAGATTTAGTTAATGTTTCTTTACTTAATTTGTTTGTTAAAATTATTTTGTTTTTAATATGATTTAATCTTATGATAAAGAAAAAGTGCTTTTTCAAGCACTTTTGACAAGTTTTACATAGCGTCTTTTCTAGAGAAGTTTAGTCTACCTTTGTTATCTGTTCCTATTGCTTTTACAACTATTTCGTCTCCTACTTTTACGACATCTTCTACTTTTTCTACTCTATCTTTAGCTAGTTTTGAAATGTGTACTAAGCCTTCACAACCTGGCCATATTTCAACAAAGCAACCAAATGGTTCTATTTTTACTACTTTTGCAGTATATATTTGTCCTTCTTCAACTTCGCGAGTTATATCTTCAATCATTTTCATTGCTTTATCTATTACAGAATAATCTGAGTGATATAGGATAATTCTACCATCGTCTTCTATATCTATTTTTACTGCATTTTTATCATTTACGCTTACTACATTACTTGCTTCTTGGATAATCTTAGTAATTACATCTCCACCACGTCCTATTACGTCTTTTATTTGTGACTCTTTAATTTTCATTTGTTTTATTTTTGGAGCGTATGGTGATAATTCTTCTCTTGGTTTTGTTATAGCAGTTCTCATATTTTCTAATATTTCGAAGCGGGCTTTTTTTGCTTGTGCTAGGGCTTCTCTTAAGATTTCTTTAGTTATTCCTAGTATTTTAATGTCCATTTGTAAGGCACATATACCATTTTCTGTTCCTGCAACTTTGAAATCCATATCACCAAGGTGGTCTTCAAGTCCTTGAATATCAGTTAGAATTGTATATTTGTCATCTTTTGTTATTAGACCCATTGCTATTCCTGCGACCATGTTTTTAATTGGTACTCCCGCAGCCATAAGGCTCATGCATCCTGCACATATTGATGCTTGTGAAGATGAACCATTACTTTCTAATACTTCTGATACTACTCTTATAGTATATGGAAATTCTTCTTCGCTTGGTAATACTCTTGATAGAGCTTTTTCTCCTAGGGCTCCGTGTCCTATTTCACGTCTACCTGGTGAAGAGTATCTACCTGTTTCTCCAACAGAGAAAGCTGGAAAATTGTAATGATGCATGAATCGTTTGCTTTCTTCATCAGATAAACCATCTAGTATTTGGTTTTCACTTATTGAACCTAGAGTTGTTACACTTAATACTTGAGTTTGTCCTCTTGTAAATAATGCTGACCCATGAGTTCTTGGTAAGATGTCTATTTGTGATGATAATGGTCTTATTTCATCTATTTTTCTACCATCTGGTCTTATTTTTTCTTCTGTTATTAGTCTTCTTACTTCTTCATATTCAATGTTATCTAATACTTTATTTACTTGATTTATAATATCTTCTTTATTTTCTTCATTTTTATATAGTTCTTCAAATTGAGTTACTACTTCTTTTCTTAATTCATCTATTTTGTCTTGTCTTGCTAATTTTTCTTCTATTTGGATAGCGTTAATCATTCTAACAGTAATTAAATCTCTTACTTTAGCATTTATTTCGTCGTCTACTTTAATAATTGGATAATCTTTTTTTGGTAATCCTATTTCTTCAACTATTTGTTCTTCAAATGCTACTAGTTCTTTTATTGCTTCGTGTCCAAACATTAATGCTTCTAACATGTCTTCTTCGCTTACTTCTTGGGCTGAAGATTCTACCATGTTAATGGCATCTTTAGTTCCTGCTACTGTAAGATAAATGTCACTTTGGTCTTGTTCATCTGGTGTGGGATTAATGATAAATTTTCCATTTATTCTTCCTACTACTACACCTGCGATTGGTCCATTAAATGGTAAATCACTAATTGATAGTGCAAGTGATGAGCCGAACATAGCAGTCATTTCTGGGGAGTTTGCTGTGTCTACTGATAAAACAGTATTAACAACTTGAACTTCGTTTTTAAATCCTTCTTTAAATAGTGGTCTAATTGGTCTATCAATTAAACGAGCAGCAAGTGTTGCATTTTCAGTTGGTCTACCTTCTCTTTTAATAAATCCTCCTGGTATTTTACCAACTGAGTATTGTTTTTCTTGATATAAAACCATAAGTGGAAAAAAGTCTCCAGTACTTGGTTCTTTTCCATTTGTAACAGCGGTTAAAACTACTGTGTCTCCATATCTTATTAGGCAAGATGATGCTGCTTGTTTAGCTAGTTCTCCTACTTCTACAGTAATTTGTCTTCCTCTAAAATCATATTTAAATATTTTCTTTTCCATAATACACCTTCTTTATATTTTGCTTTTTTATTCTTTTTATAGTTTTTTCTTTTTCTACAACATTATACTAGTTTGTTTGTAAATATAATTAATGCTTTAAAAAAAATAAAGACACTAAAAAATTAGTGCCTACTTTCTTAATTTTAATTCTTTAATTACTTCACGATATTTTGCAACATCTTTTTCTTTTAAATAATTAAGTAAATTTCTTCTTTGTCCAACTTTTTTTAATAGACCACGTTTTGAATGATAATCATGTTTGTGTTCTTTTAAATGGTTAGTTAGATTAGTTATTTCTTCTGTTAAGATTGCGATTTGTACTTCAGAAGAACCTGTATCTTTTTCATTTCTAGCAAATTTATTAATTATTTCTTGTTTTCTTTCTTTTGCTAAAGCCATTTAAGCTACCTCCTTTTTTGTAATTCACCATATTTTAGATAAACGAGGATTTCTTTATCCAATAATATGGAAGTATTAATAATATACTATAAAGTTATGATAAAATCAAGAGTTTTTTGTTTTTTTATTGATTTTCTTTGCTTTTTGTGAAATCTTTTTTGCAATATGGACATATTGGGGTTTCAAATGATATTTTGTGACCACATAATGGACATATTTTATATTCTTCTACTTCTTCAATTACTGCTTCTTTTACTACTTGTTTGCCATCGTATTCTGTTTCTTTTATTTCTTCTAGTTGTTTATCTATTCTTGATAGTAATTTATCTTCTTTTACAATATTAGTGGTGACTTTTTTATCTTTGTTTTTGTTTTTTATTATTAGGAAGATTGATACTCCTCCTGCTATGACACATATAATGGCAATTATTGGTATTATTATGGAATTATTTTTTTGAATTATTATTTTGTAATTTTCGCTACTTCCATCTTCTGATAGTGTTTTTATTGTTATAACACTTTTATTTTTTAAGTCTTTATTATCTAAAATGGTATATGTAGCTGTTTCATCTTCCATATATACTTTAATATTTAGTTCTTTTTCTTTATCTATTTTTAATGTATATGTTGTGACATTACTTTTAAAATCTAATTTATAGCCTTCTATTACAATGTCTTTTATTTTGGGATTATCTCCAAGGGTTTGGCCTTCTTCTAGTCTTTTAACGTTTATTTTATATTCGTTTACATCACCTTTTTCACTTGTTACTTTTATTGTTATTAAGTTGTCACCAACTTTTAGGGTTTTATCTTTTATTACTTCGACTTTAGATGTTTTCATTTCTGGAGTGGCAGTTACTTCGATTGTTGTTACTTCATATAAAACTTTTACGTCGTATGATAGTATTTCTTTTTGAAAAAGTAGTTTTCCATTTGAAAGTACTATATTACTTAAGTAATTATTAGTATCTCTTCCATCTTCCCTATTTATTGTTAATGTGTAGGTGGTTTTTGTTCCTTTTTCACTTGTTACATCAATTTTTACTTCGTTATTTCCATAGTTTAATGGTATTTCTGTTTTGGTGTCATTGTTTATTTTAACTGTTGCTTTATTACTTGTTGAAACTGGGGTAATAGTTAGTTTATCTATATCTTTACTTACACTTATTGTGTAGTTTATTACACTGCTATTGAATACGGGATTAAGTGCTCCTGAAGATAATTTTATTTCTTTTAGGGTTGAGTTCTCATCGCAGGTTCTATTTATTAGTATTTTGTATGTGTTTGTAGTTGTTTTGTCTTCTGCTTCTGTTTTTATTTCGTAAGTATTTTTACCACATTTTAGGTCAATTTTGCCAGTTCCACTTTTTATTTTGGCATTTTTATCGTTTAAAACGGCATTAATTTCTACAGTAGATTTATCGTAAGTGTGTTCTTTTTCTAGTTCATCTATTATGGAAACACTGTCAATAGTTAAGTTGCTTAGTTTGGCATCGTTATTTAATACTTTTATTTGTTTATTTAAGATTTTTTCGCCAAAATTTACTGCTCCTGCACTAGAAGAGCCTGATGTAAATATAAATGATACAGTTAAGTTGCCTCTTTTAGTTATTTTATTTTTTGGTATTTCTATTGTGCCAATAACAAGATTGTTTCCAGCATCTTTTATACTAGTATTAAAGTTACTGTATTCTTCGCTTTCACAGGTTTCATTTCCTGGCAAAGTTATGCAAAGGTTTGCATTTAGGTTGTCTATTGGCTCGCCTTCTATATCTGCTTTAATATTACATGTAAGTGAACTATTTATTTTTATAGTACTAGGGCAATCTAATCTTGCATTTAATTTTGTTTCGGCGTTTACATTTGGTATGAACATTATTATAAATAATAGTAATACAATATATTTTATTCTTTTCATTTTTACAACTCCTATATTCTAATTATAGTTTTATTGTATCAAATTATTATTGTTTTGTAAATTAAAAAAGATTTAATTTTTAGTAGAAAAAAGGCGAGTAAATAAATTACTTACTCACCAAAGTTTATTTCTTTTAGTTTTTTATCTATGTTATTGCCGTATTCTCTTGAGGTATCTAAATGAAAACTTATTTGTGGCATTTTTCTTATTTGTATTCTTTTTGATAGTTCTATTTCAATAAAGTTTGATGCTTTATTTAAGGCATTTAATGTTTCTTCTTTGTATTCATCTTTTAGGGTTGTAAAGTATACTTTGGCATATGATAAGTCGTTTGTTACGTCACATCCTGTTATTGTTACAAATTTAATGTTGGGGTCTTTTATTTCTTCCATTATTATGTAACTTATTTCTTTTATGAAACTATGTCCTATTTTTTCTGTTTTTAAACTCATCTTTTAATCTCCACTTCTTGGTATGCTTCGATGATGTCTTTTTCTTTTATGTCTCCAAAGTTTTCTAAAGTTATGCCACATTCTATACCTTTTTTAACTTCATTTACTTTATTTTTTTCTCTTTGTAGTGATGCAATTTTTCCTTCATATACTACTATTCCATCTCTTATTAGTCTTACTTTGGAGTCGTTTTTTATTATTCCATCAGTGACCATGCATCCGGCGATTAGTCCTATTTTTGAAAATTTGAATAGTTGTCTTATTTCGGCAGTCCCTATTACTTTTTCTTCGTATTCAGGGTCTAGCATTCCTTTTATGGCATCTTCTAGTTCTTCAATTATTTTGTAAATTACATTATGAAGTCTTATATCTACGCCGTGTTGTTTAGCTGTTTCTATTGTTTTGCTATTTGGTCTTACGTTAAAGCCGATGATAATTGCATTACTTGCTTCTGCTAGAACTATATCACTATCTGTAATTGTACCTACTCCTGACCTTATTACATCAACTTTTACTCCGTCAACATTTATTTTTGATAGTGATTGTTTTATTGCTTCTTCGCTTCCTTTTACATCTGTTTTTAGTACTACTTCAATATTGTTTATGCCATTTTGAACTTTATTAAATAAGTCATCTAGTGTCATACCAGAACGATTAGTGTTTTCTTCTTTGCTTCTTAGTAGGCGAGTGTTTGCGATGTGTCTTGCTTCTTTTTCGGTTTCAAAAGCCATGAAACGGTCTCCTGCAACTGGTAAATCATTTAATCCTGTTATTTCTACAGGTGTACTTGGGCTTGCACTTACTATGTTTTCTCCTTTATCATTTTTTAGAGTTCTTACTTTCCCGTAAATGTTTCCTACTACTATAGGGTCACCAATTCTTAGGGTACCATTTTGAATTAAAAGGGATGTAATACTTCCGATATTTTTATCTAGTTTAGATTCAATTACTGAACCTGTTGCGTATCTATTTGGGTTAGCTTTTAATTCATTCATGTCTGCGATTAATAGGATGTTTTCTAGTAGTTCTTCTAGTCCCATTTTTGTTTTTGCAGATATTTTATTTACTAATGTATCTCCACCCCATGCTTCTGGTGTTAATCCATAGTTTACTAGTTCTTCAAGAACACGGTCTGGATTTGCGTTTGGTAAGTCCATTTTGTTAATTGCAATTATGATTGGAACTTTGGCTGCTTTAGCGTGGTCTATTGCCTCGATTGTTTGTGGTTTAATTCCATCTTCTGCTGAGACAACAATTACTACTATATCTGTAACTGAGGCTCCTCTAGCACGCATTTCTGTAAATGCTTCATGTCCTGGAGTATCAATAAATGTTATTAATCTATCATGAATTTTTACTTGATATGCTCCGATTGCTTGGGTTATTCCACCCGCTTCACTACTTACTACATTTGTTTTTCTTATAGCATCTAATAGTGAAGTTTTGCCATGGTCTACGTGTCCCATGATGGTTACTACTGGTGGTCTTGGCATTAAGTCCTCTTCTTTATCTATTATTTCATATTCTTCAAAGTTTACAATGTCGCGTGTTTCTTCTTTTTTTAATATTTTGTTATAATCTACCACTATTATTTCACATGTTCCAAAGTCTATACTTTGATTTAAGTTTGTCATTACTCCTAAATCGAATAATTTTTTTATTATTTCTGTAGGATTAACATGTAATTTTTCTGCTAAATCTTTAACAGTCATTCCTTCTTTATATAGAATTATATTACTTTCATCGTTATCATTTTTTGATAATTTTTCTTTATTTTTGTATGCGTTTTTTTTATCTTTTAGATATTTACTATTGTCATTTTTATTAGATGATGGCATTCTTTTCATTTTTTGTTCTGCTTTGTTTTGTTTTATTTCTATTCTTAAGTCTTTTTCTAATTCATCATCATCTACTATTTCTTCTGTTATTTCATCTATTTCTGATAGATTATTATCAAGGATAGTAATATCATCTTCAGTAAGAGTGTCATTTGAATTATTTACTTTTATATTTAATTCTTTACATAGTTTTAAAACTTCTTCAGGTTTTTTGTTTACATCTAATGCATATTCTTCAACAGTCATCATTTTTATCACCTCTTTTTTATTTTTCTATAATGTTTATTAACTCCTCATAGATTTTATCATCTATTTTTGTTTCTAGGTGTCTTTCTAGAACTTTAGTATTTTTTGCTTTTTCTATTACTGATTTATCTTTTTTTAAGTAAGCTCCTCTTCCATTTAGTTTGCCAGTTAAGTCTATTTTTACTTCTCCTTCTTTTGTTCTTACTATTCTAATTAATTCTATTTTTGGATATTTTTCTTTAGTTACTGTACATGTCCTTGTTGGGATTTTCTTTTGTTTCATGTTATTCACCTTTTTTTATGTTTATACCCATTTCGCTTGCTTGTTCTACTGTTTTTACATCTATTCTATATTTTGTTAGTTTTGATGCTAATCTAACATTTTGTCCTTTTTTACCAAGTGCTAGTGAGAAGTCATCTCCACTTGCAATTGCTAGGGCTTCACATTTTTTTGGGTCTAGGATGTATACTGATACATTTTTAGCTGGTGCTAGAGCATTTTTAATAAATGTTTCTTTGTTTTCATCATATTTTATAACGTCTAGTTTTTCACCTTTTAGTTCTTTAATAATTCTAGCTATTCTACTTCCTTTTTCTCCGATACAGCAACCGATTGGGTCAATATTAGCGTATTCAGAATATACTGCAACTTTACTACGAGAACCGGCATCACGTGCTACTGCGTAAATCATAACAGAGCCATCGGCAAGTTCTGGTACTTCTAATTCAAATAGTCTTTTTACAAAGTTATAGTGTGTTCTAGATAAGAGAATGATGGTTCCTTTTGAATTGGAGTCTACTTTTGTTACATATGCCTTAATTGTAGAACCCATTTCTACTTTTTCATCACCTATTAATTCTGATTTTGGTAATATACCATTGGTTCTTCCAAGGTCAATATAATAATTTTTTTCATCTTCTAGTGCTACTATACCGCTTACTAGTTCTCCTTCTTTACTTTGAAATTCATTTATTATGCTATTTCTTTCAGCTTCTCTTATTTTTTGTACTACTACTTGTTTAGCAGTTGCTGCAGCGACACGGCCAAAGTCTTTAGGAGTTACTTCTTCATCTATGGTATCTCCAATTTCTTTAGTTTTGTCTATTTTTCTTGCATCTTCTAAAGATATTTCTGTTTCTTCATCAAGTACTTCTTCTACTACAGTTCTGTATGAATAAATACTTATTTTACCAGTTTGTCTATTAATTAGTACTTTAACATTTGTTTTTGAATTAAAGTTTTTTTTGTATGCTGATACTAGTGCTAGTTCCATTGCTTCGAAGATAACATCTTTATCGATGTGTTTTTCTTCTACTATAAGGTCTAGTGCTTTTAAAAACTCTTTTTCATTCATTTTACTTCTCTCCTTTTTCTTTGCTTGATACATCTAATGTGTAACTTTCTTTAATGAAATCATATTCATCTAATATTTTTGATATAAGTTTTGATGCATTTACTATTTTGTCTACATCAATAATTTCTTCACTATCTAATATTATATTTAATGTTTTGTTTTTATATTCAATGCTGTAAATATTTAGGTTAATATCTTGTAGTGGTTTTTCTAATACTTTTTTTATTTGTTCCATAAAAGACCTCCTTTTAATACAAAAAGTGGGTATTCCCACTTCGATGTCATAAGTATTATATCATAAAATTTTGAAAATAAAAGTTTTTTTTGTTATTTTTATGGTATTTTATATTATTTTTTATATTATTTATTCTTGGTTATTATGAATCTTATTTTTATAAGTTAGTTTTTTTTATATTTTTAATTTTCTTATTTGTACTTTTGTTTATTAGAATAAAATGTTATACTATTATGGGAGGTATAAAATGAAAACAATTTATAAAATAATTTTAACAGTTTTTTTGTTTGTTATGGATATTGTGTATTCTTCGTTTGTTTATTCAATACTTAAGTATTTAGGATTTGATTTACTTAGTTTGAAAGATAGTGCTAAAATATTTTATTTAATACTTATTGATTTTTCATTTATGGTTATTATTTATTTGATTTATCATAAGAAAGTTAATAGAGATATTGTAGATTATAAGAATAATTTTAAAGAGTATTTTTTATTGGGACTTAAGTGTTGGTTAATTGGGTTATCTTTGATGATTTTTTCTAATTTAATTATTAGTATGATATATAGTAATCAATCTGCTAATGAGGAAGTTATTCAAAATATACTTGGTAGGTATCCTATTTATATGATTTTTTCTGCTTCAATATTTGCTCCTTTTGTTGAAGAACTTATATTTAGAAAGAGTATAAGAGATATTTTTGATAATAAGTATGATGTTATTTATATAATTGTGTCTGGTCTTGTTTTTGGGTTTATTCATACTCTTGCTAATGTTAATAATATAATGGAACTTTTATATATAATTCCTTATGGTATAGTTGGTAGTATGTTTGCATATATTTATACAAAGACAGATAATATTTTTGTACCTATGACTTTTCATTTTATACATAATACTATGATTATAGTTTTGTCTTTGTCTCCTTTGTTTGGTGGTTAATATGGATACTAGAGTTAAAAAAGGGGAAAAAATTAATAAGGAGTTAAAGTTAAGAGAAAGGCAAGAAAAAAAAGAGAAAAGGAGAAAAAGAAGAAGAAAAGTGTTTATTATATTTATATTATTACTTGGGATTTTTCTTATCTATTCTAGATATGTTGAACCTAGTATGCTTTTTGTTAATGAGCATAAACTTACATCAAATGAGATTTCTGATAGTTTTCATGGAATAAAAATAGTACATTTTTCTGATTTACATTATGGCTCTACTATAGATGAGGATAATATAGGTAAAGTTGTTAATAAGATAAATGATTTGAAACCTGATATAGTTGTTTTTACTGGGGATTTGTTTTTTGAATCTTATGAGATGTCTAGTGATGATATTAAGGCATTAAGTGATGCTTTAAATAAGATTAATAGTAAACTTGGGAAGTATGCAATATATGGTAATCATGATTATTATAGGGATGATTTTTTGGAGGTTTTAAATAAGACTGATTTTAAATTATTGGTTAATGATTATGATATTATATATAATAATGATAATAATCCTATTTTAATTTACGGGGTTGATGATATATTATATGGTAACCCTATTTTGGATAAGCTTAATGATGATAAGATAAAAGATATTGATTATAGAATAGTGCTTGCTCATGAGGGTGATTATGTTGATGAAATATTAAATTATGATGTAGATTTAATCTTAAGTGGACATTCTCATAATGGGCAAATTAATATACCATATTTAGTATCGCTTTGTTTACCTGATGGTGCTAAGGAGTATTATAAACCATATTATAAAGTTAATAATACTGATATATATATTTCTAATGGTATTGGTACTAGTATATTTAAGCTTAGATTTGGTTCTATACCTAGTATAAATTTATATAGATTAAATAAGGAAAAATAGTTTCCTTTTTTGTTTCATGTTTTTATGATTTGCATAAACTAATATAGGAGGAAATATTATGAATAACCAGTTTTATACTATGTACCCTTATATGAATAGTGTTCCTACGCGTGCTATTGGTGCTTTTGGTCCAGCTAGTGTTGCTCCTGTTCGTAGTGGTGGTCTTCTTTCTTCTTTATTTGGTAGTAGAGCAGTTGCTCCTACTCTTGCAACTGGTGCTAAAACGTTTTCTTTTACTAATCTTTTAAATGGGGCTTCTAAGACACTTGGTGTTATTAATCAGGCAATACCGGTAGTATATCAAATTAAACCTATTTGGAATAATGCAAAGACTATGTTTAGGGTTGCTAAGGAACTTGGAAAGGCTCCAGATAAGGATACTACTAAAGTGGAAAATAATAGTAATAATAAAGTAAGTAATTCTAGTGATACAAGTAATTCTAATAATAGTTCACCACAATTTTTTATATAAAAAAATTAGTTAATTTTTCTAACTAATTTTTTTATTTCTATTTTGTTTTTTATTTTTTTGATTAAGTATTTATTTGATAAATGTTTATTAATGTTTATTAATTTATCTTTTTCATAATTTAAGTATTTTCTATATACTAAGTTATTATTTTTTGATATAGTTCCATATTTTAGGATGAAGTTATTATACTTTTGGTGTCCTTTTTTAAATAGAATTATGGGATAAAATTTATTATTTTCTAATACTATTTTTTCATTTTTTATGTAATAACCTTTTTTAGTAAATGTTTTTCTTAATAAGTAGTAATCATTGTTAGAAGAGATAATAATATTTTTAATATTTTTTAGTTTGTTTTTATCTTTAAATATAATATTTAATATATTAGTAGTTCCCATACCTGATATTATTATTGTGTCTATATTATTATTTATGTTTTCTATTCCATCTTGTAAAGTTAGAGTTATTTTATTTTCTAATCCGAATTTTTTTAGGTTTTTTTGGGCACTTTCTAAGGGTTTTGCTTTTATGTCAATTGCTTCTATTGATATGTTATTTTTTGTTTGGTATAAATATATATCTAATAGTGCGTGGTCACATCCTACATCTATTATGTTAGTATTATCTTCTACTAGGGTTGCTACTGTTTTTAATCTATTTGATATTTTCATTAATCTGTTAAGAAGTCCTTTAATTTTTTACTTCTTGATGGATGACGCATTTTTCTTAGGGCTTTAGCCTCGATTTGTCTTATTCTTTCTCTTGTTACTCCGAATATTTGTCCTACTTCTTCTAGGGTACGACATTGTCCATCTTCTAAACCGAATCTTAATTTTAATACTTTTTCTTCTCTTTCGGTTAGGGTTAGTAATACATTGTCTAGTTCTTCTTTTAGAAGTTCACTTGTAGCATATTCTTCTGGAGACATTGTTCTTTCATCTGGGACAAAATCTCCAAGGTGGGAGTCGTCTTCTTCTCCAATTGGAGTTTCAAGTGAAACTGGTTCTTGTGATATTTTCATTATTTCACGTATTTTATCTTCACTTAGGTTCATTTTTTCTGCTAGTTCTTTTTCTGATGGTTCTCTATTTAATTCTTGAGTTAAGGTTCTTTGAACTCTTGCAAGTTTATTTATTGTTTCTACCATGTGAACTGGTACTCTTATTGTTCTAGCTTGGTCTGCGATAGCACGTGTTATTGCTTGTCTTATCCACCATGTTGCGTATGTTGAAAATTTGTATCCTTTAGCAGGGTTAAATTTTTCTACTGCTTTCATTAAACCAATGTTTCCTTCTTGGATTAAATCAAGGAATGCCATACCGCGTCCTACATATCTTTTGGCAATAGATACTACTAAACGAAGGTTAGATTCTGCTAAGATTCTTTTTGCATCTTCGTTTCCTTCTTCTACTTGTAAGGCATATTCATATTCTTCTTCAGATGTAAGTAAGTTAATTCTACCTATTTCTTTTAAATACATTCTTACTGGGTCATTGATTTTTATATCTTTATTATTAGATACTTCTTCAATTATGTCCCCACCTGTGGT